>Ga0154526_1048_pt3 | contig 47909 bp, 37 predicted proteins | sample RifGroE2_FD_105669 | JGI IMG/M metagenome (GOLD analysis project Ga0154526, IMG submission 105669) | Clostridiales bacterium GWE2_32_10
TTTGGCATAGTAAGTAATATAGATGATACCGATTACGCAAATGGTGAAGATGCAAAGGTTATTCTTGATGATCAGGAGATTGTTAGGAACTCAAATAGCTTTACTGTAAATAATGTTAAGTATAATTTGAAGGCTACAACAACAAATACTTTAGATATCAATATGTCTGTTGATACGGATAAAATTTATGAAAATATAAAGACCTTTATAGAAAAATATAACGAAATGATAGATAGTGTAAATACGAAGGTAGATGAAGAATATGATAGGGATTATCAGCCACTTACAGATGAACAAAAAGAAAGTATGACAGATGAGCAAATTACAATATGGGAAACAAAAGCTAAAACAGGATTACTCGAAAATGATAGTACGCTAAAATCTATGGTATATAAAATGCGTACTGCTATGATGGAGGCTGTTGGTGGTGTTTCTGGTACATTATCTAGTATAGGAATATCAACAAGTAGCTATGAGGACGAGGGTAAGCTAACAATAGATGAAACTAAGCTAAAAGCTGCAATTGAAAGTGACCCAGATAAAGTGGTAAACTTATTTGCAAAAAAATCAGAGAGTACACCCTCATACACTCGAACGCTGACATTAGCACAAAGAACAGCAAGATATAACGAAGAAGGTATAGCAAATAGGTTAAGTGACATATTAGATGATAACATATCTACATACAGGGATGTAAACGGCAATAAAGGTACATTGGTTGAAAAGGCAGGTATTGTTGGAGATGCCTCAGAAGTAACAAACTTCTTTATAAAACAAATTATTCAGTACCAAACTGATATAGATGAAATGCAAGATAAGCTAGACGATAAAGAAAGTAGATATTATCAAAAATATGCTGCACTTGAAACAGCTATACAAAAAATGAATGCTCAAGCATCTTCATTTAGTGGTATGATGGGTGGTTCATCATCTTCGCAATAATAAGTCGAAAAATAAAGGATGATAACTATGGAGTTAAAAAGATATGAGAGTTATATTTTTGAAAAACTTGAAAAAGTTGATTCTATGTATAGGAATGCTAAAAGACAAGCGGAGGCTCTTTCAAAGAAAGATACACAAAAATTTTTGTTATTAGTTCAAAAAAGAGAAGTTATAATTAAGGATATTGAGAATATTGATAATGTTTTAAATAGTAACGAATTACCAAAAAGTTTAAAGTGTGAAAGTGTGTTAAAGGAAATAAATGAAAAATATAAAAAGATTAAAGAGTTAAACGATGATAATATGGATATAGCAAACAAATTAAAAATTGATTTTGAAAAAAGAATACATTTAATGAAATTAAATAAGGATGCTATGGATAAAGGCTACAATGCACAGGCTCAATATGTAAAAGGTGCATATTTTGATAAAAAAATAGGAAAGTAACTAATAATTCTTAAGTAATCTGGGGGAGGATTATAATGATAGCAAATAATGCAAGTAGTACATATTTAAATAGTAAGGTAATGACTGCGTCTCCACAAGAATTAACATTAATGCTATATGATGCAGCACTAAAATTTTGTAATCAAGCGATAAGAGCTGTTGAAAACAATAAAATAGAAGAGGCGCATAACGCTATAATTAAAACAGAAAATATAATACTTGAATTTATGTCTACACTAGATGAAAAGTATGATGTTGCAAAAAACATGGAGTTAATGTATGACTACATATATAGAAGGCTCCTAGAAGCAAATTTAAAAAAAGATAAAGTAATACTAGAAGAAATACAGGGATATATTAGAGAACTAAGAGATACTTGGAAAGAAGCTATGGAGCTAGTGAAGATGAAAAGGGTTGTAAATGAGTAACTAGGGGGGGATTTAGAGGGCGAGCTACTAGCTCGCTTTTTTTGTTGCCAGTATTTACAGCTTTAAATTACGGTGGATACGTAGTATAATTAAATAGTGGCGTTAGGTAGTAAGAATGCTAACAGTCATAAAAACTTATAATGAAAGGGTTGATTTGATGATTAGGAATAATAAAACTAAATGGTTGGTAGTTATGTTGTTTATAAGTATGATGACTATATCTACAGGTACAAGCTATGCGGATTTTACGTATACTGTTAAAAGTGGTGATTCACTGTATCTTATTGGTAAGGACTACTCAGTTTCAGCATCTAGCATAAAGACAGCAAACAATCTAACGACAGATAATATATACATAAATCAAAGACTTATAATACCAACAGATAAAATAATAGAATATAAAGTGGTTTTGGGAGACTCACTGTGGAAAATAAGTCAAAAGTATAGTACAACAGCGGATAGAATAAAAGTGTTAAACAATTTAAAAAGTGATGAAATAAATGTAGGACAGGTCTTGATAATAGAAAAAAATATGACTTCGACAGGTAGTACATATACAAACTATAGAACTCATACGGTTAAATCAGGAGAAACTTTGTGGGGTATTGCGATTAGTTATGATGTTTCGGTTGCTGGAATAAAAAGCTTAAATAATCTTACAAGTGATTATTTAACACTAGGACAAGTTTTAAAAATACCAGACAGCCAAGCTTATACTATAGACTCAGCACTTGCTTCAAAGCTTATAGTTTTCCCATTTAAATCAAGTAGTAATTATGAAGCATTTACGAATAATTATGCAGCCCCAAGAGACTATAGTAATAGTGGAACAACCACAAGGGTACATGAGGGACAAGATATTATGGCAAACAAAGGAACACCAGTTTATGCGATGGGAGCGGGAGTTATAACAAATATAGGTTGGAATGACTATGGTGGTTATAGGTTGATGATCAAATTGGACGGAGTAAGTTATTCATTATATTATGCACATTTTTCAGGATATGCACCAAGTTTATACGTAGGAAAGAAGATTGCAGTAGGGGAACTAGTAGGTTATGTTGGGGATACTGGGTACGGACCAGAAGTAACAACAGGTAAATTTCCACCTCACCTACATGTAGGGTTATATAAATCAGATATGACTACAGTTAATCCATATCCATATTTGAGAGATTTAAGGTAAATTATATAGAAGTTAAAATTAAAGAAGAGCAAGGCTTTATTAGAGATAAACCAAAGCCTTGCTTTTCTATATAAAAAAATATGAAATAAATTTGACAAGAAATAGCATCTGTGATAAAATTTATTTCATGTGAGTATTAATTCTAAAAATATAAAAATACATGAGAGGGATGAAAACATGGAAGTAAATGTAACTGAAAGAGATATAAAAAGAGATTCGATAAATGCAGAGACTTATAATAAAGGGATTGAGTATTATAGGCAAGGTCGTGCAACGATATCTGAGGTAAATGAAGCTCATAATATTGTAATAGCAAAGGTTAGTGGAAGTGGTACGAAAGTATATAATACTAGAGTGAGGTTTTCGGATGCTGGACAGGTGAACGGAGCATATTGTGATTGTCCTGCTTTTGATGGATATACGGGGCATTGTAAGCACATTGTTGCTTTGATTAAGACCTTTCAAGAAAAAAATATTGCTGATAAGAAGGTAAGAACTCAGCTAGAGTTGATGGGCAATCTTATATACTCATTTGATGATGAGGTTATAGGTGAGAGGGAATTGATTACTCTAGAACCTATTGTATCAGTAATAGAGTATGAATTTTCAACTGAGAAGGCTTTAAACTTGACTTTTAGAATAGGTGCAAAAAAGAAATATATGCTTAAGAATGTTAATGATTTTTTGTATGCTTATTATAGAGGTGGGGAAATAGAGTATGGTAAGGAATTTACCTATAATCCAAACAACTTTTATTTTGATGAGGTTGATGAAAAATTAATTGTTTTTTTATCAGATATTAATGTAATTGATAGAAAAAGAAGAGGGTATGGTACTGAGAATCTTATAAATAAAAGAACTGTAACTCTAACAGATAAGCTATTTAAAGATTTCATAGATATTGCAAAGGATAAGAAGATTGAGTTTAACATAGAAATAAGAGCTGCATATACTTCAGAAAAAATACGGAGCAAGGTTATCCAAAAAGACCTAGATTTAGCTCTAAAGATAGAAGAGGGGAATGGGAAAAATGTTATAATCTCAGACCAAACCCTTCAGAGTATATTTTCTATAACTTCTGATTATAGCTACATTATATCAGAAGGAGAATTAATAAGAACTAGTAAAGAGCAGGAGAAATATCTGAAAAACTTCTATGATTATTCAAAAAAAACAGGTGGCAAGCTAACTTTAGATAATACAGAAACTAACAGGTTTATCTCTCGTTTTATGCCAAAAATGGAAAATGTAGTTGAAATAAAGCTTGATAAAAGAATAAAAAATAAAATTGTAAAGGCTGAATGCAAGTGTGATGTATTTCTAGATAAAATGGGTGATAACATAACAGCTAAGCTTGACTTTGTTTATAGAGATACTGAGAATAATAATATTGTTAAAGATAGAGAAAATAGCGATAAAATAATGGTTTTTAGCGATGAAAAAGAAAATAAAATTACAGAAATATTTGAAAAAAGACAGTTTGAAAGACATTCTAAAGAGAAGGAAAAGTTTATATTATCAAATGATGATAATATTTATGAATTTATACAAAATGATATTGCTGAGCTTTCTAATTATGCTGATATATACTATACGGATAACTTTAAAAGTATAATAAAGGAAAAAACAAATAAATTTTCAGTTAATGTTAGACTTAATCAAGATACAAATATTTTAGAAATCAAATTTACTCACCCGGATATAGATAAAAAGGATTTAGCAGATATACTTAGTTCTTATAAACTTAAGAAGAAATACCACAGACTTAAAAATGGTGGATTTGTATCACTTGAAGATGGTGATATAAAGGATATTGAAAAATTGGTAAGCGAACTTGATATTTCTAAAAAGGAAATTGAACGTGAGTCTATATATCTTCCTAGCTATAGAGCGTTATATCTTGATGAAAGTTTGAATAAGGATAATTATAAAGAGATTGAAAAGGATGAGAGCTTTAAACGATTAGTCGAGGATGTAAAAAATCCTAAGGAAATGGATATTGAGGTTACAGAGGAAATGAAGCCTATACTTAGGGGATACCAGATAACAGGATATAAGTGGCTAAAGACTCTTGCAAACTATGGCTTTGGAGGAATCCTAGCAGATGATATGGGACTAGGTAAAACCCTTCAAATGATTACATACTTGCTTTCTGAAAAAGGAAATTCAGATAAGCCAGTACTTATCGTAGCGCCTACATCACTTGTGTATAACTGGAAGGACGAATTTGAAAAATTCATACCAGATAAAATGAACATAGTTATTATTTCGGGTAGTAAAAAGGAAAGAGAAGAAAGTGTAGATCTTATAGATAAAGCAGATGTTGTAATAACCTCATATCCGCTTATAAGAAGGGATCTAGACTTCTATGAAGGTAAAACCTTTTCTTGTTGTATATTAGACGAAGCGCAGCATATAAAAAATCCGCATTCGCAAACTGCACATGCGGTGAAGAGTATAAAGTCAAAGAATAGATTTGCACTTACAGGTACACCTATAGAAAATTCGCTCACTGAATTGTGGTCTATATTTGATTTTGTTATGCCTAAGTATTTACATGGATATAGTAAATTTAATGATAAATACCAAAAAAATATAATAAAGAATCAAGATGAAGAGGCACTCAGGGAGCTTACATTTCACATAAAGCCTTTTATGATGAGAAGACTAAAGAAAGACGTGCTTGAGGAGCTACCAGAAAAAATAGAAACTAAAATGGTAGCTGAACTTGGCGATGAACAAAAGAAACTATATTTAGCACATTTAGCTAAAGCAAAAGAGGACATTAAATCTGAAATAAATACAAATGGATTTGAAAACAGCAAGATTAAAATACTTGCTATACTTACAAGGCTTAGACAAATATGTTGTCATCCATCACTTTTTATAGAAAACTATAAAGGTGAGAGTGGAAAGCTAGAGCTCCTAGAGGAAGTTCTTGATGATGCGATAGAAGGCGGTCACAAGGTTCTTTTATTTTCACAGTTTACTTCAATGCTTGCAATAATAAAAGAAGTGCTTGATAATAAAAAGATCAAATACTCTTATTTAGACGGTTCTACTCGCGCTGATAAAAGAAAGGGAATGGTAGATGAATTTAATGCTGGGGATAACCAAGTATTTCTAATATCTCTTAAAGCGGGTGGAACAGGGTTAAATCTAACAAGTGCTGATATGGTAATACACTTTGACCCATGGTGGAATCCGGCTGTAGAGGAGCAGGCGTCAGACAGAGCACACAGAATAGGACAAAAAAACGTAGTACAGGTTATAAAGCTTATAGCAAAGGGTACTATAGAGGAAAAAATATATGAACTACAACAAAGAAAGAAACAACTGATAGACTCAGTAATAGCAAATGGTGAAACCTTTATAACCAAGATGACGGAAGCAGAGATTTCTAGTTTGTTTGAGTGAAAATAATTTTATAATAAATGTATCTTTAAAATAGGGATAATAGTATAATTAAGACATATATAACAAGGAAAATGACAAAGTGATAAGTGCAATGATGAATTTAGAAAAGATAGTAGGATTGAAAGGATACAAGATTGCAGTGGAGGAAAACAAATGAATAGAGATTTATATGTGAGTGTGTCAGAGTTAAATAAATATATAAAAGCTAAGATAAAGAATGACGAAGCTCTTATGAACGTGTTTATACGAGGTGAGATTTCTAATTTTAAAGATCATTTTAGAGGACATTATTACTTTAGCATAAAGGATGAGGGTTCTAAGGTGGATGCTGTTATGTTTGCAACTAAAAATAAAAACTTAAAATTTAAACCTTGTGACGGTATGAAGGTGTTGGTGGCGGGGTATGTGGATGTATATGAAGTTACGGGTTCGTATCAAATATATGTTGAATTTATGGAGGAAGATGGATTAGGAAATTTATATGTAAAATTTGAACAGCTTAAAGAAAGGCTTGCAAAAGAAGGATTGTTTGATCAAGCACATAAAAGAACTATACCAAAGCTTCCGACTAGAATAGGGATAGTAACAGCACCCACTGGAGCAGCTATAAGGGATATAATAAGTACAATCGAAAGAAGAAATCCAGTAGTGCAAACAATCCTTTTTCCTACACTAGTTCAAGGTGATGAGGCAGCAGAAAGTATTGCACGTCAAATAGGGGTGGCTCAAAATTATGATATAGATGTTATTATCATTGGTCGAGGTGGAGGATCTATAGAAGATTTGTGGGCATTTAATGAGGAAATAGTGGCAAGAGCGATATATAACTCAAGGATACCTGTAATATCTGCGGTTGGACATGAAATAGACTTCACAATATCAGACTTTGTAGCTGATTTAAGGGCGCCAACTCCAACGGGAGCAGCCGAAATTGCTGTTGTCAATGTATCTGACTTACTTAGAAACGTAGGTCAGATTAATACTAGACTTATAATATGTGTCAAAAATATAATTAATTCTCATAATATAAAACTAAAAGCACTTACAAATTCAAGGGTTTTATTAAAGCCTATGGAGATGTATGCACTAAAACAACAAAAGCTAGACAATCTGCTCGAAAGACTATGGATAGTATTTTCGAACTATAATGATACTAAGGCAAAAAATCTTGATAGTCTGATAGATAAACTAAACACATTAAGTCCACTAAATAGTCTAAAAAGGGGATACTCCTTTACAACTACAGTTGGCGGAAGGCTAGTAAAGTTAATAGAGGATGTAAAGATAGGAGAACAGATAGCGGTTCAGGTTATGGATGGAAAAATCATAGCAACTGTTCTAGGCTGGGATAAAATTAACAAAGAGGAGGAGAGATAATTGTGGAAGAAGTGATGACATTTGAAAGCTCAGTAAAGGAGCTTGAAGATATAGTAAGAAAGCTAGAAGCAGGGGATGTAGAGCTTGATAAGGCTATGGAATATTTTAAGAGGGGAATAGAGTTATCTAAATTTTGTCATGATAAATTAACAACAGCTGAAGAAAGTGTACATATGATACTAGCCGAAAATGGAAACCTAATGAAATTTACGACTAAGGGTTAAAAGACAGTTATTTACGGGAAGAAAGGAAGTTGCATATGGGGTGGACTACGGAGCAAGAGAGTGCACTAGAAATAAAGGATAAAAATATTTTGGTATCTGCTGCAGCAGGCTCAGGGAAGACGGCAGCATTGGTTGAACGCATAATCAGGCTTATCACGGATAACGATAATCCGACGAATATAAATGAAATATTAGTTGTCACTTTCACAAAGGCTGCGGCAGGTGAGATGAAGGAAAGAGTTATCTTAGCACTTTTAAATAAAATAGATGAAATGCCAGAATGTGAACATTTACAAAGGCAGGTGGTATTATTTTACGAAGCTCAGATAACTACTATTCATTCTTTTTGTCTGGATGTAATTCGTAATAATTACGGCATTATCGGGCTTACGCCTGATTTTAGAGTTGCAGATGAGGTTGAGATAAGTCTTATACTATTAGACACTGTAAGCAAAGTTTTTGAAGAAGAGTATACAGTGTCTAATGATATTTATTTTAGCAAGCTTGTGAATAGTTATACAAATGGGCGTGATGATAGAAACCTTCAAGATATGATTATAGGTATATATAACAAAGTACGTCAAATAAGCATAGACCCTATAAAATGGCTAGAAGAGTCGGTATGTTTATATAAATCTGGAAAAGATGAAGAATTAGATCAAAATATGTGGATAAAACTAATAAAGAAACAACTACATACAGACATAGAACGTATAATAAAGGATATTAGAGAAGTTCTAAGCGAATTAAAGTCGAGTGAAATTACCCAATATATAGAGCTTATTTCAAAAGAATACGAAAGTTTTTACGAGTTAAAGACTTCGTTAGATAACGGGATAGAAATATTTTATAAAAACCTAAAAGAAGTAGTATTTGATAGATTGCCAAGATTAAAAACAGAAATAGGAGAGGAGCTTAAAACAAAAGTTCAAAAGATTAGAGACGTAATGAAAGATTTTATTAAAGATATAAACCAGAAAATATTCATATTGCCACCAAATGAAATGATTAAAGGCATGGAAGATTTTTATCCTGTTTTAAAAAATCTTGTTGATGTAGTAAAAAAAATAGATGAGAGATTTACTGCTGCAAAAAAAGAAAGAGGGATTATAGACTACTCAGATATAGAGCACTATACACTTGATATATTGACAGGAAATAAAAAGGTAACTCAAAATTTACGAGAAAAGTACAAGTATGTGTTTATAGATGAGTATCAAGACATAAATCTAATACAAGACACTATACTTACGCTTGTGTCCAAGGAAAATCCAGGATATTCTAATGTTTTTATGGTGGGAGATGTAAAACAAAGTATATATAAATTTAGACAAGCAAAGCCAGAAATCTTTTTGCAAAAATATAATTTATATACTAAAGCTCGTGACGAGCAAAATACGACTGTAGATTTTACGCGAAACTTTAGAAGTAGAGATATTATAATAAATTTTGTTAATTTTATATTTAAACAATTGATGAATGAAGATTTGGCAGGAATAAATTATGATGAACATGCACAGCTTTATTTGGGTGCAGGTTATCCAACTACATCGCACAAAATATCGGACAAAATAGAATTTGATATAATAGACCAGAAGTCGCAAGAAGACCAAGATGAGGAGTTAGAAGATATTTCTAAGGCAGAGATAGAGGCTAAGCATGTTGTAGGGAGAATAAACGAAATAATTAAAGATGGACTATATATATACGATAAAAACTTAGGACAGTATAGGCTAGTAAACTATAGAGATATTGTGATACTAATTCGAAGCACGAAAAATTATGTGGAAGAATATATAAAGGTCTTTGAAAAAAGCGGTATACCTATTTATTCGAAAGATGACAAGGGATATTTTGGAAGTATGGAGATTAGGCTTATCTTAAATATACTTAGAGTTATTGATAACCCAATGTATGATATACCACTTATTGCAGTACTAAAATCACCCATATTTGGATTTACGCTTGATGAGCTTGTGATGATTAGAAATTTGAATCTAGATGGTTGTTTTCATGATGCACTAGAAAATTGTAAAGAAGATAAACTACAACAAAAAATAAACAATTTTAAGGATAGGATAACACGGTTTAGAGCACACTCAGAAACTGTAGGGGTGCGTGAGCTATTAGAAAAAATATATGATGATACGGATATATATAAAATAAATTACTGCACAAAGAACATGAAGCTAAAAAACGCTAATTTGAGGTTACTCATAAAAAGGGCAGAACAATATGAAGAAACAACATTTACAGGAGTACTTGATTTTATAAGGTTTGTAGATAAGGCGATAGAGAATAACAAGGATGTAGCAAGTGCAAAGACCATAGGGGAAAATGATGATGTAGTGAGGATTATGACTATTCATAAGAGTAAGGGACTTGAGTTTCCAGTAGTATTTCTATGTGGAATAACAAAACAGTTTAATATTGTAGCAAGTATAAAGGATGGAGTTCTTATACATGATGAATATGGAATAGGGACAGATATTGTAAATTTAGAAAGTAATGTTATATATAAGTCACCTCCAAAGTATATTATAGAAACTCAGATAAAGAAAGAGATTATTTCTGAGGAGCTTAGAGTGTTATATGTAGCACTCACGCGTGCACGGGAAAAGTTATATATAGTAGGGGTTGTGAATGATTATGAAAAAGAGAAAGAAAAGATTGGACACCAGAACTACTTTAAGATGTTGCTGTCATGTGTTCTTAAACAGGAAAAGCTTAAAGAATATAATGTGAAAATTGATATGAAAATATTTAATAAACAGGATATATTAGACAAAGATTTTGAAAATATAGTTGGACACAAAGCAAAGGAAAAAAATGAGGTAAATAAATTAGATAAGAATTGGTGGTATAGATATGAGGAGGCAAATCAATATTCTAGGAGACTGTCTGTAACGAACTTAAAAGAGGGGATGATTTGCAATAAGGAAATAAAAGTTGAAAATAAAATATTAGAATTAAGCCTAGTTCCAAAGAGCAAGCTACATAACAATACTCAAAAGGGTATAATAGTGCATAGAATATTAAAACATATTGACTATAGAAAGATATTATCCATCGATGAACTTGAAAAGGAACTTGAAGTCTTATTAGAGAAGAATATTATAACAAGTAATGATCTAAGAAATATTGATAAAGATAAAATTTATGGATTTTTTTCATCAGATTTAATGCAAAGGATAAAAAATTCTACTAAAGTATATAAAGAAGTACCGTTTGTATTAGAAAAGAACATAAGGGAATTATATGATACTGAAATGAATCAAAGTGTGATTATACATGGAATAATAGACTGCTACTTTGAAGAAAATGGTGGGTTTGTTTTGGTAGATTATAAAACAGATTATACTGATGACGAGTCAGGAGAATATTTGAAGATAAAGTATAAGGCACAATTAGATATATATGAGGAAGCACTAAATAAGATACTTGATAAAGAGGTTATAGAAAAGTTAATATATAGTATATACTTAAATAAGGTGTTTATTGTATAAAAAACAAACAACTATTTTTTAAGTAGTTGTTTGTTTTTGCTCTGGATAAAGTTTAGCAAATCTAGCTTTTCGGATTCCGGCCAAAATTTAACGGATAATAATTCGGCAATTATTTTTTGCGATATTTCGTCAGATACTAAATCGTTATTATATAAAATATTCGAGAGATGACAATGATTTTGCACACTATTTGGGTTAATCCAATTTTCCTCATCTAATAAGTAGCTGACGCATGTATTTAGGCCGCCTGCAATTTCTTTTAACCTTGCAAGAGAAGGCTTACTTCTGTTGTGTTCGATATCGCTTAAAAAAGAAACAGAAATATCAATCTTTTCCGAAAGCTTTTGAAGTGTTAAGTTTTGTGATAAGCGTAATGTTCGTATTCTATCGCCTAAACTCATACTATAAATCCTCCTAATTATAATAGACTATTACTTAGTATAGCATTTTTGTATTTAAATGTAAATTCGATTTGTACGTAAAAATTAAAAAAAAGAAGAAATTTGACGAAAACGCGAGAGAAATAAAGAAAATATTTAATATTCTTCTAAAATAGCCATTGAAAAAATTTTATTATTGTAGTAAAATTAAAAAAGACTTTTGTACGACAACATACAATCGAAAATAAAGGAAGTGATTGTATGGCAAAAGAAGTGGAGCTTGAAGTACTTTTGGGGAATTACTTCAGCGGTGTTATAACAATAAATGACATGAAAAAACTAGTAAAGATTTTTAAAAATGATGTAGAAAGAGCAAAAAAAGAAGTATTAGAAGAAATAAGATTACGACCAGATGTTCCAAAGGGATTTTTTGAAAAGTTTAATAGTAATGCAGTGAAAATTTTTGATTATTCATTACAAAAAATTTATAGGGACAATGTATGCAATCACGATATGATAGAATTTGTATACAATAATATTAAACAAGATTTATCAGAACTAGCCAAACTAAAAAACAACAATGCTAATTTATAGTGTTGTTGTTTTTTTATATAGTATTGATACGTCTAAAGAAATTATTTTTAAATATAATATATTGAATATAGATGGAAAAAATGGGAAATATAAATTATATGACTTAGAAAATCTAATTTTAGAAAGGGAAAACTATGAAGGCTAAAATCAGAGTTGGGATACCGAGAGGACTATTATATTACAAACATAAAGTGTTATGGACAAATTTTATAAAAGAGCTTGGTGCAGACCCCATAATAAGTCCAGAGACAAATAAAGAGATTCTAAATAATGGGATAAAGCATTCTATAGACGAGGGGTGCTTGTCATCAAAAATTTATATGGGACATGTGGACTGGCTTAGAAATAGGGTTGATTATGTATTTGTACCAAGAGTAGCTTCATATTCAAAAAATGATCAAACGTGTGTAAGACTTTTTGCACTGCCTGATATTGTTGAAAATACTTTTTACGGGATAAAACTTCTTAAATATAATCTTGACATACAAAATGGAAAAACAGAAAAAGTAGAATTTTTAAAGCTCGGGCTAAAGCTTAACAAAAACATATTTACGGTCATATCTGCGTATAAGAAAGCGAAAATCAGACAGCTAGAATACGAAAAAGGGCAAGAGGCAAGGCAAATAAAGCTATTAGAAAATGTAGGTAAGCTAAAAATACTTATAGCATCGCATTCGTATAATACTTATGATAAGCTTATTGGCTTTCCTGTTAAACATTATTTAGAAAAACTTAATACAGAAGTAATTTATGCAGATAGAGTCTCAAAAAATAATGCGATAAAAGCTTCATGTAAAATATCAAAATCATTATACTGGAGTCATAATCAAGAAATATTAGGTGCGGTAGAACTCTATAAAGATAAGATAGATGGTATTATACTTCTTACAACATTTCCATGTGGACCTGATTCACTAGTTAATGATTTGTGTATACGAAAGATAAAAAACATACCAATCGCTTATATACTGATAGACGAATTACAAGGTGAGGCTGGGATGCATACAAGGCTAGAGAGCTTTGTGGATATAATAAGTGCTAGGAAAGGGGTAACGAGATGCAGATAGAGAATAAAGTTACGTTTCCACGCTTGGGGAATTATCATATACCTATTAGTACCTTTGTAGAAAAGACTTTAAATGCAAAAGTGTGCGTATCACCTGCAATTACTAAAAGGACTATAGAACTAGGTACTAAACATAGTCCGGACTTTGTTTGCGTGCCGTTTAAATATAATATAGGAAATTATATAGAGGCACTTGAAAATGGGGCAAATATATTAATACAGGCTGGCGGGGGCTGTAGGTTTGGGTACTATGGTGAGGTTCAAGAAGAGATACTTAAGAGCTTAGGCTACGAATTCAAGTTTTTTAACATAAATGATAGAAAGTTTAAGCCATTACGTTATTACGAATTACTAAAGAAAATTAATTCTAAGTTAACATTTAGAAAATTTATGTATTATTTTTATTTAATATATAAACAAATATTTGCAATAGATAAAATAGAAGATTATATAAGAAAAAACATAGGATTTGAAATAAATAAAGGTGACTTTGAGAATGTAGAGAAAAGATTTTTAGTGGAACTTAAAAAAACAGAAAAGATAAGGGATGTAAATAATATTTTTACTAAATATATAACGTTATTAAAAAAAATACCTATAAACAAACCTAAAAATTGCCTAAAAGTAGGAATAGTAGGTGAATTATATGTACTCATAGAACCATTCAGCAATTATTTTATAGAAAAAGAAATGGCTAGTTACGGTATAGAAGTACAACGATATATAAATATCTCATATTTGTTTTTCTCAAGAAAACATAAAAAATCTAGAACCTTAAAATTAGCAAAACCATATCTACAATACGATATAGGTGCAGATGGAGTTGATAGTGTGGCACATTCTAAAGAATTAGCTAAAAAGGGATTTGACGGCATTATACATATAAAGCCTTTCGGTTGTATGCCTGAAATAAACTGTATGCCAATATTACAAAGATTATCACAAGACTACAAGATACCTATACTATATTTTAGTTTTGACTCTCAAACTTCTGAAACTGGTGTAAAAACAAGGCTGGAGGCGTTTTATGATATGTTAAGTATGAGAAAAAACTTGAACTCACCCCTAGCCCCTCTCTAAAAGAGAGGGGAATGTAGGATGTGAGAGTCTTGGCGGGGGAAATTTAGAGTTAAAAAGTTCCCCTCTCTTTTAGAGAGGGGTCGGGGGTGAGTACGTATGAATGCTTATTTAGGAGTAGACATTGGGTCTATATCTACTAAAGGTGTTATTATAGATGAAAACAATAATATACTTGCGGAAAAGTATTTATGGACAGAGGGGAATCCTATAAATGCGGTAAGAAACTTGCTTGATGGATTAAAATTACAGTTGAACGATGATATTAAAGTTAAGGCAGTAGGGACAACGGGGTCAGCAAGAAAGCTTGTGGGTGCAATTCTTAATGCACAGGTAGTTAAAAATGAAATTACAGCACATGCAATAGGAACATTGTCTCTCTACCCAGATGTTAGGACTATTTTAGAGATAGGTGGACAGGACTCTAAAATAATTATATTAGATGATGGAATAGTTGCTGATTATGCAATGAATACTTTGTGTGCTGCAGGGACGGGGTCGTTTTTATCATCACAAGCCAAAAGGCTTGGAGTAGAGGTAGAGGAATTTGGTGTACATGCACTAAAATCTAAAAATCCTACTAAAATAGCAGCTAGATGCACAGTCTTTGCAGAGTCAGATCTAGTGCATAAAGCACAAATAGGACATAAAAAAGAAGATATAATAGCAGGACTTTGCAAGGCGGTTGCAAGTAACTATTTAAATAATGTAGGCAAAGGCAAGAAAATAAAAGCACCTATAGTTTTTCAAGGTGGAGTAAGCAAAAATATAGGAGTAACAAAAGCTTTCGAGGAAGCTATAGGAGAACAGGTAATAGTGGATAAATATGGACATCTTATGGGAGGATTGGGCATTGCAATATTTGCAAAAAACCAGGGTCGTGAGGGTGAGTTTGATTTTAATATAAAAGATATGGTATTTGAGACAAAAGGGCAAGAATGTGATAAATGCCCTAATAACTGCGAGATTATATCAGTTTATAGAAATGGTGTATTAATAGATTTTTGGGGAAACAGATGTGATAATGGGGCACTTATATAATATTAAAAATATGTTTACTAGAAAGATATTATAACCCCTCCATCATAAGCATACATTGTGCTAAGTCCTTTTGTTTCTAAAATAAGTATATCTTTAAAATTATATGTTTTTGATATAGATTCTTTTAGACTTTCCGCCTTTTCTTGTGCATTACAGTGAGTAATACATAAAGTTTTATCTTTAAAATCAGTCCCATTTTCTCCTATTATTTCAACCAATCTATGAAAGGCTTTTTTGCTGCCTCGGGCTTTTTCATGCAAATCAATAACGCCACCTTCCGCTTTCATAATAGGTACGATATTTAATATATTGGCTATAAATCCTTTTAACTTTGAAATTCGCCCATTTTTAATTAGATTATCTAAGGAATCAAGTATAAAAAAGGTTTTCATGTCATTAATAAAAGCTGTTACTGTAGAAATTATCTCAATATTTGATAAATCTTTTTTGATGCATTCATTTAGCTTTAATGCTACAAGAACTTCCCCAGTAGATGCACTTAGAGAATCAAAAATATGAATAGACTTATTAGGACTAATTTCTGTAAACATATTTTTTGCAGTCATAGCACTATTGTATGCTCCGCTCAGAAATGATGAAATAGTTATTACGTAAGTATTATCAGATGCAGCATTTTTAAATGAAACTAAAAAATCATTAGGAGAAGGGCAAGAACTTTTGGGTACTAATGAAGAAGCTTTTATAGCATCTAAAAGCTTCATTGTATTAATGTTATCATCATCTATATACGTGTCATTTTCCACTGTTATTTTAAATGGAACCAAATCCACATTCATATCCATTTGTAGTTGCATAGATAAATCGCAGCAACTATCGGCAATAATTTTTGAAGTCATATATATCCTCCTTATTAAAGAACATAGAATTTTACTAACTATACAATTTTAACATATTTTTAAGAAAATGACTATAGAGAATTAAAAAAATGCAAAAAATTTTTTAAAAACCCTTTACTTTTTGGAATAATTTTGTTAAAATAGATATTACGAAAATATTAAGTAAATATTATTGAAGAGTTAACATATAATAATAATATATTAAAATTAGAAGGAGCTTGAATATGAGTAAAGATTATAAAATAAAATCACTACAGGAAGTTCAAAGGGAAAACGTAAGAAAAAATAATCAAAAGAAATCGGAAATAAAAGTTGTAGGGTATATACTATTAACGGTTGTAGTATTATTAGTTAGCAGTATATTTTTTATAAGCTTAGGAAAAAAGCAATGTTTATTGAAGGTAGGAAAAAATGAAATAGGTTATGTAGAGAATAACAATGTAGCCATGGATATAATAGCAAAAACAAAAAAGCAAATAGAGCAAGAATCAGGAACGGAAATAAAAATAATAGAGCAGCCTTCGATAGATTTAGTTAAGACAGGTAAAAAAGCAGATAAGGAAGAAAAACTTATTAAAGGACTAAAGGATAAAATGAAATATAATATAAAAGCATATACATTAATAATAGACGGTAAAGCTTTGGGGTGTTTATCTAAGAGTGATGAGATAAATCAAGTGTTAAATGAAATAAAAAACAAATATGATAGCAAAAAGTCAGTTGTTGATTTCGTAGGAAATAGTAGCAATCTAAAACTATGGTTTAAAGAAAACGTAGAAATAGAAAATAACTATGTAAATAAAGATAAGATTGCAAAAGTAAAAGATATGGTAGCTATTTTATCAGAAGTGGGTGCGAATACTGAAGTTTATGTAGTAAAGGAAGGCGACATAATGTCAAAAATACTTGAAAAATATGATAGCATAACTTTAAATGACATAAAAAAGATGAATGAAGGATTTAATCCAGATAAGCTTAGTATAGGGCAAAAGATTAATATAAGCTCGGCTAAACTGCTGCTTTCTGTAATAACACGTGAAGAAAAAACATACGAAGAGGTTATACCAAAAGCAGAAGAAATTAAGAAAAATGAAGAGAAGCCAACAACATATAGAGAAGTAATAAAAGAAGGCAAACAAGGAAAGAAAAAAATTAAATTAAATATAATAAAAGTTAATGGTGTAGAAGAAGGAAAAGAAGTTATATCAGAGGATATATTAGTAGAGCCTGTTACAGAAGTAATAGAAATAGGTACAAAAAAACTAGCAGAAAGAAGTTATCCAGGTATTTTTGCAATGCCTACGATAGGAGAAATAACATCTAGATTTGGTGAACTTCGGGATGGACATACTCACCAGGGGATAGATATAGCAAATGATGAAGGAACATCTATATATTCAGTAGGAACTGGAAAAGTGTTAACAGTAGGATATGATGCAGGTGGATATGGAAACTATGTAAAAATAACTCATTCGAATGGATATGAGACTTTATACGGACATTTGAGTAAAATAATGGTGAGTGAAGGCGATAGTGTTACAAAAAAAGATAAAATAGGTCTTATGGGTAACACAGGTAGAAGCACAGGATCACATTTGCATCTTGAAGTTATAAAAAACGAAAAGAAACTAAATCCACTTAATTATGTAAGATAAACGTTTGTTTCTAAAAATACTTTCATGTAGAATCCATGAGAGTATTTTTAAATTATAAGTTTTGTAAATATACTTGACTAAATTGAGTATTAGTATTATACTAAAATTAATAAATTTATAGATATAGGTTTAAACTATAATGGTAGGAGGAATGGATTTATGGAACAGAAGGTATTGGTTGTTGATGATGAAAAGGCAATAGTGGATATTTTGGTTTTTAATTTACAAAAGGAAGGATATAATGTAATAACGGCAAGTGATGGTGAAGAAGGGTTAAATAAAGCCTTAAATGAGAATCCAGATCTAATAATATTAGACGTTATGATGCCTAAACTAGATGGAATAGGTGTTTGTAAACAAATAAGGCAAAAGAATATAACTACACCTATAATAATGGTGACTGCTAAAGCTGACGAGGTAGACAAGATACTTGGGCTTGAGCTGGGTGCAGATGATTATGTAACAAAGCCATTTAGTGTGAGAGAGCTTATGGCTAGAGTAAAAGCAAATATGAGAAGAATTCTTACAGAAAAGGAATTAGAAAAAACACCTAAAAATATTATAAAGTCAGGGAAACTTGAAATTGATTTGGATAGGTATGAAGTTAAAAAGGGCAATGATATAATAGAACTTACAGTTAGAGAGTTTGAACTACTAAAATTCCTAATGATCCAGAAAAACCAAGTATTTTCAAGGGAATCTTTACTTGAAAAGGTTTGGGGATATGAATATTATGGCGATGTTAGAACGGTCGATGTTACAGTTAGAAGGCTAAGAGAAAAGGTTGAGGATAATTCAAACAATCCTGCATATGTAATGACAAAGAGAGGTATAGGATATTATTTTAAGGGTGAAAATTAATGAAAAGTGTACAACTAAAGCTAGTAGTAATTCATATAATAGTTGTTTTAATAGTAATGATAAGTAGCGGAATATTTATATTATGGAAAATGGAAATATATGAGTATACAAAAGTAAAGGATGACTTAAAAGATGCAACTAGTGGTATGATGACCATAATCCAAAAATATAATGATGAGGATATAGTACAAGCATTGCAAAATCATTTACAGGAAAGCACGAAATTTTATAAAAGTAGAGATATGCAGGTATTTATCTTGGATAAAACGGGTAAGTATCTATCTACGCAAGTGCAGACACCAAGCATAGAAGGGAGAAACAACTCATCGGCAGTTGTAGCTGCTATAAGTGGGGAAGAGGAATTTGAAATATATAAAGAAACAGGTAGAGAGGGAACTCTACAGGAAGTAGTAGCTTTTGCAAAGCCTATAAAAGAAGGGAAAAATGTAGAGGTAATAATATATATAAGAATGACAACAGATGCAGTGAAGAAGGCTCTAAATGAAGAGAGAATGATAATAATTATTGCTATTTGTATTGCTCTTATAATAACAAGTTTTATAGGATATGTGTTCGCGACTACTGTTACAGAACCAATAAAAGCTTTAACAAAAAGAGCAAAGCAAATGGCTAGGGGAGATCTACATCAAAGAATAGAAGTTAAGTCAAATGATGAATTAGGTCAGTTAACAAAAAGCTTTAATTATATGGCATTTGAGTTAAATAAGACCCTAGCTGATATTAATAGTGAAAAGAATAAACTAGAGTCTGTGTTTGCACATATGAAGGATGGATTGATTGTATTTAATGATACAGGACAAATTATACATGCTAATCTAGCAGCATATCATATACTAGAATACAACTATCTAGGGGATGACTTTTATTATTTATTTGAAAAGCTAAAAATAGATATAAATTTTCATGAAATATTTAATATTGGAAGAAATGAAATAAAGAGAAATGAAGTAAATATAAATGGAAAATATATAAACATAATATTTACAAATTATCTAAATGAGAATCAAAAACCGGAAGGTGTAATATTAATACTGCAGGATATTACTGAACAGAAGAAGCTAGATGATATGCGAAAAGAATTCGTTGCAAATGTTTCCCATGAGCTTAGGACACCACTAACGACTGTAAAAAGCTATGTAGAAACCTTAATAGATACTGGATTTGAAGAAAAACAGATGGTGGTAAACTTTTTGGAAACTATAAATAGTGAAACAGATAGAATGACTTTATTAGTTCAAGATTTACTTGAACTCTCAAGATTTGATAATCAACAAATAAAATTTAAGATAGAAAAATCTAATATCGTAGAAATAGTAAAAAGGGTAACGGAACAATATAAAATGCATGCAAAAAATAAAAAACAAAAGTTGACGATGAAGGAGTTTAATAAAGAAATTATATTAGATATTGATCCATTAAGGATAATACAGGTTTTAAACAACATATTAAGTAATGCAATAAAGTATAGTACAGAAAATGATTATATTTATATTTATATAGAGGAAGATGAGGAAAATGTTAAGGTTGTAGTGAAAGATACGGGTATGGGTATTCCAAAGGAAGATTTGCCAAGACTATTTGAAAGGTTTTACCGAGTAGATAAAGCAAGGTCGAGGGCGATGGGGGGGACTGGACTTGGACTTGCTATTGCAAAACAAATTATGGAATATCACAAAGGGGATATCCTAATAGAAAGTACCTATGGGAAAGGAACAAAGGTAACTCTTAATTTTGTTAAAAATGTAAATCAAACGTAAGTACTTTGTAATCGAGGTGTAACAATCTTATGATATTATAACATTAATAAAATTGAAACTGGAGGTGTTATAATGAAAAAGTTGTTAGTATTTTTGGTTATGATTTCTATTTGCCTTTTTGGAGGGAATGTTAGTAAGGCTGAAACTTTAGAACAGCTTGACGCGCAAAAGCAAACTGCAAATTTAGTGCAAACATTGAATGTGATTAAGGATAATAATGTACTAAATCCTAATATAGTTACTATATCTAGCGGACTAGAAAGTAAATATGAGCCAACATTTGATACATATAGAATTATTTCAGGGGAAGCAAAGCAAGGAACGAACGTTAGTGTATGGAAATATAAAAGAGTAGATAATAAAATTATATTGAATGAAATTACCCTACATACAATAGGTGCATCAGAAATATTCTCGGACATTATTGAACTTGACTTAGGTAAAAATTATATTCTTATACAAGGTAAAGATGGTATAATGATGACTGCAGCAGAATATTGTCTGAATAGGAAAGATGCAAGTATAAAACAAAAATTAAAAGCAATGCCATTATTGTTTAATATGAATAAGATAGAATTGGGGTTTTTAAGATAATATTTTAAAAAAGAAATGGTTGTGATGATATGCTTAATAGAACTAAGACTTATATATTATTTATACTTATAATAATAGCTATTTGTCAAATGTTTGAGTTATGGTTTGATGATTATTCAAACCGTAACTTTTTTTACAGTGTAATAACGAGCATTTTTAAAAAGAGCAGTATTGAACTTGAATATAAATATAAATTAGAACCTAATCAAGTTGTTATAAGCTTTGGAAAAACATATACGGTTTTGCAGGATTCGGAAGAGGCTAAGAAAAAAATAGATAGTGAAGTTAAAAAAATATTTAATGTTATTGTTTCTAAAGATATTTATGTTACTGAGGAAAATGTTAATATGAAAGAATTTTTAGAAAATATGGCGGTTTTGTATGAATATCCTGTAAGATTAGAAAACATAGTTAGTATAAATCCAGATTACGATGAGAGTAATAAGAATGTAAGAGAGATAGGTGAGTTTAATAAGATTATATTACAACCATCAAACTCAAGCGATGATAGTACAAATTGTTATTTTATTGATGATCAGACTGGGATTGCTAAAAAAGTAAAAATAGCATATAATTCTAAAGTTATATCTGATGAGGTAAATTTTATTCAATATAAAACAGCATTTAAAAAATATAGTACAACCGAATATGGTTCGATCAAAAAGTATTTTTTTAATATTAATTTTTTACCAGATTTAGGACAGTCTAATATAATATTCAAAAATGAAACGATAGAGAATTCAAATTCTGAACAATTTGATGCATATAAAAATGTAATCTTAAAAAATCCGTTTTTAGTGAATAATGTAGTTGATGAAAATAAGATGGAAGAATATGTAAATTGTTTTTTTGAAAATCCTTTCTCAAGGTGGAACTTTAAAAAACAGAATGGGGTCACAGTATATTCAGACGGAGAAAAATTAATAAAATTTATGGATTCAGGATTTATAGAATATACGAATTCGAAGAAAAATGAAAGAGATACATATCTAAGCTTTGCTACAGCATACCAAATAGCGAGAACATTTATGGAGAAGGATAATAAATATATGTATTCTAACCTATATTTAATGAGTGCAAACAAGAATGGAAATAGTGAATGGAGTTTTGGATTTGAATTTAAATTAGATGACTATAGATATATTATTCAAAATGGTGAGCTAAATAATATGGGAATAAAATATCCTGTAGAAATTATAGTTAAAAATGATCATGTCTATTCATATAAAAGGTTAATTAAAGAGTTTGAGGTAGTGTCTAATGATGAAATAAAGAAAATTAAGACATATAATGAAGTATTTGATAGTAAAGAATTTGGTATAATAATAAATAATAAACAGCAAAATAGAAAAACATTGATAAAAAATATGTTTCTAGCGTATTACTCAGAAAATATCCGACAAAATCCGAAATTAATGTGGATAATAGAAACAGCAGATAAGGTGTATGCAATAGATGCGGCAGATGACAAAGTACAGAGCACAGAGAACAAGGAATAAGTAGATATTATAATTTTGTACTTTGTACTTTACTTTTCGGGGGTGAGTATATGGATTGGTCTAGGTTTAAGAATATAGCTATTTTGAGTTTTGTTGTGTTAAATTTAGTTTTGTGTGTACTTATTGCGGAGAAAAAAAATAAAAATTATGTTCTGCAAGATGTACAGAATAGACGTATGCAAACTATATTTACTAATGAGAACGCAGCATTATATACTAATATTTTGAAAGAGTTTTATCCTATGAGTATGTTAAGGTTGAGCCTAGCTAATATAGACAATAGTGAAGTTTGTAAAACTTTTCTAGGTGATGTTGGTAATATAAAAAATTATATAGATAATGAAAAGGTTGTGTATGTAGAAGAGGGAGTAGGTAAGGTCGAGATATATAAAAATGGACTTATAAAATATACGAAAGCTATATTAAAAGTTAAAAAAAATAATAATGCTGAGTTAGATAAAGAACAATTAAAAAATGAAGCTGATAAATATATTTCTAAACTAAATTTTTTACTAGGAAATCATGTTTATACTCAATCAAACATGATAAATGATGGGTATGTTTTTGAATATAACACTTCATACAAAGATAAAGTAGTATTTTCAAATTATGTAAAGATACATATTAAACAAAATGAAATAACGGAAGTCGATATATTGAACTTTAATATTAATGGGTACACAAATGAACAAAAAGAAATAGCCTCAGCTGATGAGGTACTCATAAACTTACTTTATAGCGTTAAGGAAAAGTATTATAAAACCTCAAAAGAGATGCACATAATGGACTTAGATTTAGGATATTTTATAGATACAACGACTATAGATGATTATCTTAATATAAAAGCAGAACCGTATTATAGAGTGCAAATTAATGAAAATGATGTATATTTTATAAACGCATACACGAATGAGCTTTTAAGTGGTAAATAAAGATTAAATAAGACTTATAATTTTAGAAGGAGAAAGCACATGAGAGAATTTTTTATAAAAGAACAATCAAGAATATTAACACTAATACATAGATTAATGTATATTATTAGCTTCTTCACATCTAGCTTTTTATTGATTTATTTTTTAAAAATAACAAATTGGGATTTGAAGATAATATCAATGAATTATATAGCTAACTACGCATTTATAGTAGTCGGTTTTTATTTTACTTCAATGTTGATAAAAAGAAATAATATTTTAAAAATATTTAGATTAGGAATATTGACTCAAATAGTATATTTATCAGCAATAATGTATATGGCAGAAGGTATAAAGGATTATATAATATTACTTGGGATTGTAAAAGGGTTTACAGATTCATTTTATTGGGTACCAAGGCATTACATGGTATATACAATGAATAAATCTAAAGCGGCCAAAAAATTTTTTAGTATAGATCAATCAATAGCCAAAATCCAAGATATAATAATACCAGTACTTATGGGAGGATTAATAGGATATACAACTAATGGGTATACAGTATTACTTATGGTGATGATAGTGATATTGGTAGTAGCATTTATAGTATCTACTTGGTTGAACGTAGGTGAGGAAGAAATAGAACCTATCAGAATGTATAAAATAAAAAGCTTTATGAAAAATAACAACATAGGTAAAGTTAAAAGAATGTATATATCGGAATTTTTTAATGGAGTTACCACAGGTGGAGTTCTTGTTCAGGTAGTTACAATGCTTATATATCTAGTATATAAATCAGAATTTGGGCTTGGAGTTTATAATTCTGTCCTAGCATTTGTGACAGCTATAATAATGTTTCTTATAGGACAGTATCTAAAAGATGAAAAATTTGAAGCGGTACTAAAAATATCAGGAGTTCTTACTATAGGTGTGTTAATATTACTTATATATAAAGTGGATTACATAACTTTAGTTATATATAGCGTAGTAACTGGAATATCATTTGCAATAATTAATATAATAGGCAATGCTAATATGCTAAAATTACTTAGAAAAGATAGCATTAGAAAATATACACTAGAAAACGTAGTATTACGAGAAGCGGTGTTAAACGCTGGGCGAATAGTTGGATATGCAGTATTTTATAAGCTAGGAAGTTTAAATAACAATGTGAACTCACTAAAGTTCGTACTGTTATTTTTGTCTATCTGTTTGTCGATGAGATTGGTAGAGATGATTTTCGCACTCAAAGAAAGGGACGAGCATACGTTGCATGCTATTAGGGTGTTTAGGGAGCATATGAAGGTGTTTAGATTTTATTTAAAGAGGCAGATATAAATTTTGAGAAAGGTTGAGGACAACTATGGAGATTGATGAAAAGTCACTAAAACAAATAGTGGAAGTTAAGTATTTAGTAGAGGAGAATTCCTTTAGGTATAGGGCTATAGTAAGATTTTTTTTTACACAGTATGAGAAAATTAAATATTGGCTTTACAAAGAAGATATATATGAAGAACTACATAAGCATGAGAGGTTTAGTTTTTATACAATGGAAATGTGCATTCAAGATTTAGAAGCATTGGTTAGATGGGGAAATATTATACCTGTTCAGGACACCTCAAAAGTACATAGCATTGATGAATTTAAAAATAAGAAGTTCAGATATAGATTATCAGAATATTCTGTAGAAATAGAGAGAATGATTATAAGACTCGAAAATCTCTTTATGGAAGGGGCCTCACTAGAGCCTACTTTATTAGAACGGCTTAAAACTTACATAAGTCAATTTAACTCTATGAGTGAAAAATCTACAAAAGAAGTTAGTATATGGTGGGATGATTTAAATAACAACTTCAAAAGACTGAATCAAAACTATCAAGACTACATAAGGAATTTTCAAAGCTTAAAGGCTGAGGAAATGCTAAAAAGCAATGAATTTATAATATATAAAGACAAGCTAACTGAATATCTAAGGGATTTTATAAAATCCTTACAGGATAATGCATTTATTATAGAAAGATTGTTAAAAGAGATACACTATGAAACTGAAAATCAAGTTATAGCTAAGCTAATCGAACATAGAAAGGCTATCCCTCAAATCGAGATAGAGAAAGTAACCGACGAGCAAATAAGAGATAATATATCTGGTATATGGGAAAATGTAAAAGAGTGGTTCCTAGGCTCAAAGGGAACTATAAGTGAGTCCGAAAAGCTACTAGAGATAACAAACGAAATAATAAGGAAAATAACTAGATATGCGGTACAGTTAGCTGAAAATAGTAGGGTAATGGTTAATAGAAAAGAAGAGTACAAAAAGATCATGGAGCTTTTCACTAAATGTAAAGATATACATGAAGCTCATAAGCTATCGGCACATATATTCGGAATAGAAAATAGCAGACATATCAAAGGGGATATAGTAAGAGAAACCGAAAGCATAAATAGTAGCATATACAATGAAACACCAATTTACATAAACATAAAACCAAGAGTACGAAATTTCAGAGAATCAGTTGCGAGGACGTCTATTAAAGATAATACTGAAAAGAAAAAAGAAGTATTAGAGGCGTATCTAAAGAAGATAGAAGAAGAAAAAGAGCTTATAAACAAACATATAATAGATGAAAAGCTAGATTTTAAAAATCTGCCTGAGCTTGAAACTACTACAAGAAAGATACTACTTCGGTGGTTGGGTAAGGCGTTATCTAATGTAAGTAAGATAACTAAAACTGAGGATGGTAGGGTAGTTGAAATATTGAACCCGAATGAGGTTGAAAGATGTAGGGTACAGGCTAAGGATGGGGCATTTGAAATGCCGGCTTATGTACTTAAGATTAGTGGATAGGGGAGTGATAGTACATGAATGAAATGGAGATTTTACTTGAAAACAGATGGGTAGTACGTGCAAAAGATACTGATTTGTATTATAAAGTAAAAAACAAAGTGGATGATTATAAAGATTTTATCAAAGAGAAGCTTGGGTATAGCTTGATAATAAATCCGAGATTTATCAAGCTTGAGAAGAAGCCAGGGGCTGCTGAGTGTTTTATGGGGATTGGTGAGTTTGATTCTATAATGGAGTATATATTTTTTACGATTATGATTATGTTTTTAGAAGACAAAGGGGCAGAGGAACAGTTTATCCTTTCCCAGCTTACGGATTATGTGCAAAGTAAATATGAGGGTAGTGAAAAGATTGATTGGACTATATATACTCATAGGCGTAGGCTTATAAAGACTCTACGTTATTGCAGTGAGCAGTATTTGATAAGGGTTACAGATGGAGATGATACTGAGTTTATAAATAGTGATGCTGGTGAAGTATTGTACGAAAATACAGGATTGTCTAAGTATTTTGTAAATAGATTTAGTGAAAATATACTGGGGTATAATTCGTGGGAGGATTTTGAAAAAGGGTCGCATGAGGATATGAATATTGACAAAGGTATATTCTTGAGAAACAGAGTGTATAGAAAGGTATTTATGTCACCCGTTGTATATAACAAAGGAACGGACGACATAGATTATCTATACATAAAGCAACATAAGAGTGTGCTAGAAAACGATATACAAAAATTTTTAGACAGTGATTTCCATGTACATAAAAATGGAGCAATGATTTTGTTAAATGAAAACAAGCGATATAAAGAGGTTTTTTCGAGTGAAAAGAACATATCAGATATAGTATTGCAGATTAACTACGAGATACGCGAACGCATAAAAAACAAACAATTTACTCCGAAGGAAAATGATGTTATAACAGTTTCAACATTACAATTTGAAACATTGATAGAAGATGTTAGAAATAAAAACAACACAGGATGGGGCAAAAGCTATAGGGAAATGAGGATCGGTCAAATTATAGATGAAGTTAAGGTTTATATGTATTATTTTAGTTTTATAAATATAAAGGAAGACGAGAAAGAAATTGAGATATTGCCATTAAGCTATAAGATAGTGGGGAGATATTCGGAGGGGTTTGACGGTAAAATTAACGAGGAGGTTCGAAAAAATGACGGATAGATGGAAGATAAACAAGATAGGGCTTGTGAATTTTTGGTATTATGATGATGAGGTGTTTAACTTTAATGATGGCAGACTGCTTTTACGTGGGTCGAATGGTTCAGGGAAGTCTGTAACTATGCAAAGTTTTATACCTCTTTTACTTGATGGTAATAAAAGCCCTAGTAGGCTAGATCCTTTTGGTACTAAGGCAAGGAGAATAGAAAATTACCTTATAGATGAGGGTGATGATATAGATGAAAGAACGGGATATTTATATATGGAGTTTGTAAAAGAAGAATCAAATGCATATATGACAATAGGTATGGGGCTTAAAGCGAATAGGAATAAAAGACTAGATTCGTGGGGGTTTGTAATAACAGACGGTAGAAGAGTGGGGGAAGATTTGTACCTATATAAGGAAGTAGGGGAGCGGATACCTCTGTCTAAGAAGGAGCTAGAGAATAGGTTAAAAGAAGGTGGACAGGTTTTCGAGACTCAGAAAGAATATATGGATAGTGTAAATAAAATACTATTTGGGTATGAATCATTAGAGGATTATGATGAGCTTATAAAGCTACTTATACAGATTAGAAGCCCGAAACTATCAAAGGATTTTAAACCAACGGTAATATATGAAATAATGTCTAACTCACTACAAACACTTTCTGATGAGGATTTAGCTCCAATGTCAGAGGCTATAGAGAATATGGACAATGTAAAAAATCAACTAGATTATCTAGAGCAAAGTAAACGAGCACTCGACAGGATAATAAAGGATTATGATAATTATAATAGGTATGTATTAGTAGAAAAAGCCGGGAATTTAATAGATGCAAAAGGAAATTATGATAAATTAGAAAAGGAAAATACAACTCAAGCTAAAAATAAAATCGAATGTGAGCAAGCTTTTACAAAAGCAGAACAAGACCTATTAACCTTGCAGGTAGAAAAAGAAGCATTAGAAGATAAGCAAGTAAAACTAAATGCACAGGATGTTATTGGAATAAAGGATGAGCTTGAAAAAACAAGGAGGGATATAATAGAACACGAAAGCGATAAAAAAAGAAAAGAAGCATTGCTTGACGAGAAAAAAAGCAGTGAAAGGCAGCTATCGACTAGTATAAAACGGGAAAGTGAGAGCAACGAGCTATTAGAAGAGGAAATAAAGAAAATGCTTGATGATATGAATGATTTATCTGATGATTTTAAATTTGATGAGCAAAGATTTTTAAGTGATGAAATGATTAAGGGATTTGATAAACCATATAATTTTGCATACATAAAAAAACAGGCAGTAGAGTATAGAAATAAGATAGAAGTTACACTAGATACGCTTAAGGAAGCAGAAAGAACAAGCAAGGAATATGATAAAAAGCTAAAAGAAGTTGAGGATACAAAAAAACTAAGAGATGACAAAAATAGAAAAATGCAAGAATCGTATAATTTAATGCAGGAAGTTAAAGAGGAGACCATCGAAAAGATTTATGCATGGGAAAAAGACAACAGTATATTTAAAATAGAAAAGGACAGGCTTGTAAAATATGCCCAACTGATAAGTAGCTACGGAGAAACTGATACTTATGGGCAAGTAAAGGATTTATTGCAACAAGAAAATGAGGCATGTCGTTCGGTATATAGCACGTCTATAAACGAATATAAGGCGGAAAAAAATAGGCTAGAAAAGGAAATACTAGCAAAAGACTCTGAAATAGATGAGTGGAAAAACAAAAAAGAGCCCGAACCAGAAATGGAAGATAAGGTAAGAAAAAATAGAGAAAGACTAAAAGCTAAAAATATACCATTTATACCTTTATATAAAGCCATAGATTATAAAGAAGACATAGAGGAGGATTTAAAAGGGATAATAGAGGAAGCATTTGTAGATATGGGAATAATCAATGCTTTGATTGTCGAGCCTAAATATAAGGATAGCATACTCGCGATGGACAAGGATATGGCTGATAAATACATATTTGCAGAGCCTCAGTACTTCAAGATTGAGTTGTCACAGTATTTAAAGATTGAAAAAGAGAACAAAGAAGAAGTAAATAAAGAATATATAGATAGCGTTATAAGAAGCTTCATGGCACATTCCGAGGAAGCTATAGTGCCTTATATAAAAGAAGACGGGGAATATAGGCTTGGAGTTATAAATGGGAAGGTATCAAGAAGCTACACTCCAAAATACATAGGAATACAAGCTAGGAAAAGATACAAGGAGCAGGTTATTGCCGATTTAACGCAAGAACTAGAGAATATAAAAAGTCTAAAAGCTGAAGCTATGACGAAGATAGAAGAATTGATGGAAAAGATAAGAATACTTGACTCTGAATACAAAGCATTCCCAAGCAAGGCTGATTTAGAGGTTGCAAACAGGGATTATAAAAATGCAAAATTTGAGTATGACCAAGAGGTTTTGAAATTAGATAAAATTCAAAAAGAGGTAGATATAGTTTATAAGGAGCTTAAAGATTTTAAAGAAAGGATTATCGAACAAACGGATAAAATATTTATAAGACCGATAGATGCAGAAACCTTTAAAAAGGCGCTCGAAGACATAGAAAGCTACAAAAATAAATTATTCGAGCTTGAAGGAAAGCATGTAAAATATGTTACTAAAGGTGAGCAAATCATTTCGTTAAAAGACCAAGACGAGCAAATAATATCAGATATAGATGAGATTATTTATGATATAGAAAAAGTAGTAAAAAACATACGAATTGCTGAAGAAAAGGTAGTTAACTATGAAAAACAGCTTAGCCTTACAGACTATGAAAAGATTAAAGAAGAGATAGATTATTGTAGTAAAAGGCTAACAGAGATAGAGACTGCAACAAATGAAAACATAGAGAAAAAGGCGACGTTACGAGAACGAATTGTGCACCTTACACAGAAAATAGAGATGTCTCAGGTTCTGATTTATAAAGCGAAAGGGCTATATAAAGTATTCGAAAAAGGATATCATGATGAGTATAAGCTGGGTTATGTAATTAATATAGAAGAAAAGATGGATATTCTAAAGCCAGAGACAATTTACGATGAGTATAAGGGAATGATAAAGGCAAATAAAAGCCTAAGTGAATATTCAGATATACTAATTCAAACTATAGAGAAGAACATAAGTGACTTGCGAGATTATACGATAACGACTGGGCATATATTAGGAACTGATGAAATATTTGAAGACAAGGACATCACTGAGGCTAACAAGAAACAAAGAAGATTAGATATAACTGCTCAAATACAGGGTAGGAAGGTTAATGTATATATTCTGAAGAAAAATATTGAGAACGATATAGAGCAAAATAAAAACACTCTAAAAGAAAGTGATAGAGAGCTATTTGAAGATATTCTAGCAAATACTATTGCAAAGAAAATAAGGGCGAAAATATACCACAGCAAAAACTGGGTAGAAAAGATGAATGCACTTATGGAGTCGATGAATACATCAAGTGGGTTATCATTTAACCTAAGCTGGAAGAATAAAAAAGCAGAAACAGAGGATCAGCTAGATACTAAGGAATTAGTAGATATACTATTACTAGATGCCAATTTACTAGGGAATGAGCAACGTGAAAAGCTATCAAGACATTTCCGTTCTAAAATATCAGAAGCCAAAAGCAAGCTAGAGGATGAGGGCAAAACTAAAACCTTTCATATAATAATGAAAGAATTGCTCGACTATAGGCAATGGTTCGAGTTTCAGCTATATTATCTAAGAGAAGGCGAACGTAAGAAAGAGCTAACCGACAATGCATTCTTCACCTTTAGTGGTGGAGAAAAAGCCATGGCAATGTACGTACCACTATTTTCGGCAGTGTATGCCAGATACGAAAACGCAAGACCTGACTGTCCACGTATAGTTTCGCTAGACGAAGCCTTTGCGGGTGTGGATGAGAATAATATTAGGGATATGTTCAGGCTCATGATAGAGCTCGATCTAAGCTTTATCGTAAACTCTCAGATACTATACGGGGATTATGATACGGTACCAAGCCTATCTATTGCGGAGCTGATAAGGATTAACAATGCGAAGTATGTGTCGGTGATACGGTATAGGTGGGATGGGAAGGTAAAGCAGTTGATTGTGTGATTGAAAGATAAAATTAAATATGAGGAGAGATATTTATGGATAAACCAGAATACTTATATCACGGAAGCAGTAAGCTTTTTGATATTATTAAGCCATTTCAAGCGTATGATTGGGCTAATGAGCAAGGAAATCAGAAGGCTGTATTTGCAACAGCAATTGAAAAGATAGCGTATGCTTTTGCATTAGGAACTATCCCTGATGAAACAGGAAACTGTGGGCGTATAATAAATCCAAAATACAGTAAAGAGTTCAAGATGATTTTTCATAGAGGGCATCCTAATTTTGGTGGTAAGGGATACGTGTATAAAATGTCAAGTGAAGGTTTCGTTCATGCAGGTGGGGAGCAATGGGTAAATCCTTTACCAGTAGTTCCCGTAGAAATAAAAGAAATAGAAGTAGATGATTATTTGCATTTATTTCGTTATGCTACCGAGGAGGAAAGAGAGGATATAGAAAAAGATATAACTGATGCGTTAAGAGATAAGTTGGAATAAGGAGAGGGAGGCAAATATGAGAAGTATTACAGCTATATATGAATTATACAAAATACCAGAAAGTCTTCAACTCCATATGCTAAGGGCTGCTGCCATAGCTAAACAAATCGTAGATAACTGGGTAGGTCCAGAGATTAATGGAGATTTTATACTTAAGGTTCTATTACTCCATGATATGGGAAACATAGTCAAATTTTCTGATGATGATTTAACACAGGAACAAATAAAGTTAAGAAAAGAGATTGTTAATAAATATGGTCATGATGATCATGTGATATCAAACCAAATAGCAAAAGAACTTGGATTAAATCAAGAAGAGCTTGATATGATGGATGCAAAGATATTTATAAAAAATGATTTAACAGTGAATTTAGATAGTTATGAAATAAAAATAGGAGCATATGCTGACCAAAGGGTTGCACCTGACGGAATATACTCTATACGAGAACGATTAGAAGAAGCAAAGTCTAGGTATAAAGATAAACCTGGCTCAAGTATGAATAACTCTAGGACTGATTTGCTAATGGAATGTGCATATGAAATAGAAAAGCAGGTTATGATGCATTGTAATATAATGTCCGAGGATATAAATAATGAGAGTGTGCAGGGTGTGGTGGAGGATTTGAAGGGATATGAGGTTTGAAATTTATAAGAATATATTGATATTCTATACTACATAGCCCGGATAGACCTTTTTACACAGATTAATTTACACCCTCCTTATGTCAATAGTCCGGACACATTTTTCGATTTTTTTTATTTTAGTTGTTACAGTCCAGAGGTCATAATAGTTAAAGAATATAAATCGTAGGGGTCGTACCTTGTGTCGACCCATAAAGTTGGGGTAGCTTACTTAAATAAAGTTATAGACGAAATACAAATTTTTTAATAAACATATAATTATTATTAACCATAACCAGGTCGACACAAGGTACGACCCCTACGATGAAAATAACAATGTTAATTGTAAAATATACATATCTTCTGAACTGTAACTTTTAGTCACATTATGCCGCTGCCCCAAACTCTGTAGGACTTTTATACCCTAGCTTTTCTTGTATCCTTTTTCTGTTGTAAAAACTTTCTATATATTCAAAGATACTCTTTAATGCATCCTCATACGTTTCATATTCCTCCACATATATCAATTCTTTCTTTATTGATGCATGAAACGATTCTATACATGCATTATCATATGGACATCCTTTTTTATTATATGATTCTACCATTCCATATTTCTTCAACATTCTCCTATATTCTGAACTTGTGTATTGACTTCCTCTATCTGAATGCACTATTGTTCCTCTAGGCTTATTTGCCCTCTTTACCGCATTTTCTAACGCTTTTTTTATTAATTCTACTGTCATACTTTTATCAAACGTCCAGCCCTTTTTTTCATTGTTGTATATATCCATTACTGATGCTAAATAGCACCAACCATCTTTCTTTGTCCATATGTACGTTATATCTGTTACCCATTTTTCATTTGGCTTTTGGGCTTCAAAGTTTTGCTCTAGCTTATTTTCGTATTCTTGCTTTTCTTCCTCCTTCTTCCTGCTTTGCAGTTTATACTTCTTTACTACTATTGATTTTACGCCTTCTTCCCTCATTAATTTTTGTATTCTTGGTAAACCTACTTTATATCCCTTTTTTATTAGTATTGCTCTTATTTTTGGCGATCTATATCTTTTCTTACTTTCTTCCCAGATTTTCTTTATCTTTCCTTTCAGTTTTTCATCTTCTAATTTTCGCTTCCCTGGTCTTTTTTCTAGCAGTTCGTAATACCTGCTCTTTGATATTCCCAGTGTTTTACACATTTTTCTTACTGGATATTCTTCTTTGTTTTTTGTTACTATTTCTGCGATTTCTTCGCTTTTTACTTTTGAGCAAATATGGCGGTAGCTTTTTTTAGTATTTCATTTTCCATTCTTAATTTATTTATTTCTTTTTTTAGTTCCTTAATTTCTTCTGCTGTTAATTCCTCATTTTCTATTTTTACTTTTTTTCTTGCATTTACCCATTTATTTAATGCTGAACTACTTACGCCATATTCACTCTCGATTTCTTTCGCTGTTTTACTTGCGTTATAAAGTTCTACTATCATTTATTTGAAATCTTCTGTATACTTTCCTCTTGTCTTGCTCATTTTTCTACACGCTCCTTTTCTATGATTTTATTATATCATATCCCGAATAACGTGTCCACTCTTTTATTATACCACCAATTTGCTTATTTTGGTATATAAGAAATTTATTGACAAATGTAAAAAAGTGGTATATAATGTAAAGTAAAAATTTAGAAATGGGTGATGATATTTGAGTACACAATTTGATAAAATGGATGAACTAATCAATACTGGGGAATTGGAAATAGATGATATTGGAACTTTGAGAATAGAAAGAGAAACATTAGCAAGAGTTAAAGATGGTTTTACAGCCAATATAGTTAAAATTGAGTATGAAAATGTAAATGGTTATGAAGATAGAAATGGCTTATTAAAAATAACTTCAACGGATAATTTTGTGAAATATAAACTTATATTTGATCAATATAGTTATAAAGGTAATATAGGCAGGGGATATGAAAGTGTTCTAGATTTAGAGGGTAATAAAATATATACAAAGGTGGATTATTCACGGCGAGTAGGAAAAAATTATTTAACGCAAAAGGTATATAATAGTCATATTAAACCAGTAGATGTTATAGAAATGAGTGGAACAAAAGGTGAGGAATATACTGTTGTGATTAATCGTACTAGTGATAAAGAGCGAATCAATATAATAAAAAGTAATTCGAGTGGAAGAGAAAAAGTTTGTGAGGTGTCAAAAGACTATTTAGCGGAGATGAGTGAAAAATATAGAGGAGATAAAATATTTGATACTGATAAACTGATGAATGAAGATGAGCAATATTTTAGATTTTTTGAATGCTTAAAAGAGATTTATTATACTGGAGCAATAAAGGTGTTTAGCCAAAATGTGGATAAGTTAAATATAAATTTTAATCAATTTTATAATTATATAAGTGAAACTTGTAATATAAATGATTTTGACGCTTTTGTAGAAGAAAAAAGAGGACAAGAAAAATGGAACAGAAGCGTACCGATACCAATTAGAGTAGAAACGGGATTTAAATATAAGATTGGAAATAATTATAATAAATATTATTCAAAAGAAGCTATAGCAAAGTTAAGAAAAGTTACAGATATAATGTTACTAGTAGCTGAGTATATACCAATATTATATGGAAAGGGTGAAAAATGTGTTCGTACACCATGCTTTTTTCATGAAGAAAAGACACCGTCTTTTACTATAAATAGAGAAGCACAATTATGCTCTTGTTTTGGGTGTAAAACAGGTGGAAATGTTATAGATTTTGTTAGGGCAGCAGCTAAAAGTTTGAGTTTTGTTGATGCTTTAGATTATTTAGAACAAAGAGCGTTACATATAGGGAGTTTGGATAGGGAACTACCAAAGATTACACATGAAGAATGGATTAGTGAGAAAGCGAAGAACGAGGAGAAGAAATATATGAGTGCAATAGATTGGTATACTAGAAATGACGAAAATTCTATAGGTGATGGTGAAGTGGATATTGAAGATGAGGGATTAGACTATGTACCATTTTGAATTAATATAGTATGGCAAAATTATAAGAACTTTAATTTTGTAAATGTGAAAACACTCACATCAAACGGAGGTAGATGCTATGCAAAAAGAATGTATCAAATATTTCAAAAACACTCCCGCATTTAAACGCCTTCTAGAAGGTCTCAGGAAAAAATACGAGTCCTTAGACGGCATTGGTGGGAATATACATATAAGAAATCTCTCAATGGCTGAACGTGAAACTTTCTCAGGCTTTTTCCGTGAGGATTTTTATAATAAGAAAAATGCAAATATACCAGTTAAAAAAATTCAAAAAGCTTTAGATAACTCAAGATTTAAAGGGGTTTTGCTAAAGGATATTATTGATGATTACTTTGGAGAAGAGGTAGTATCAAATAAGCAAAGGAATGAAAATTATAATAGAGATAAAGAAATATTTTTTGAAGACATACTAGATGGGATAACTGATAAAGCACTAAAGAGTATGCTGCAAGAAGAGAAAAACGGATTGTCTAAAATGATAACTCAAATATATAATTTGAGCCAACAGAAACTAAAAAATGCGATATTGACACTTGATAAGTCGGTTTGTAATCTACCATACAAAAATAATACAAAAGAAACCCTACCTGTATTTGCATCTAACATAACAAAAGACCCACATGCATTTGACGACGGTACGATAAATCTAAAAATGCTGATAAATTATTTATGTGTGTTAAACCAAAGTGGAGTCCCAAAAAATGTAGAGGAAAAGAACGAACTTTTGTATAGTGTAGGTCTCATAAAAGACGATATATCAAGCTTTACATTCTCAAAGGGGCTTATTGCAGTCAAAAAATCAACTATACATAGCGGATGGCAAGGCTTTTACGATAATAATGAGATATTGCAGATTAGTGTGCTAAATCTAATGGAAATTGACGAGATTATAGTGCCACAAAGAAAAGTTTATGTAGTAGAAAATCCTATGATATTTAGAGAGATTGTAAATAGTACAGAAAATGACGTAGCTATAGTTTGTACCTATGGACAACTACGACTAGCATCAATATTTCTTTTGGATATGATAATAAAAGGTGGTAACGAGTTAGTTTACTCAGGAGATTTTGACCCAGAAGGGATAATGATAGCGGACAAGCTAAAGTTGAGGTATAAAGAAGCTTTAAGCCTATGGCGGTTTGGTATAGATGATTATGAGAATGCGGTATCTAATATAGTGATAACGGAAGCAAGACTAAAAAAGCTAGATAAAGTAGCAAGTAATGAACTAAAAGAAGTGGCTAGATATATACAGGCCACTAAAAGAGCAGGGTATCAAGAAAATATAGTAGATTTATTAAGGGGCGATGTCTTGCGCGGATAATCGCTCTTCGTGCTTATCATCTAGCTGTTTTAATTCTTTGTATATCAAAACCCCTGTTATAATTGATGCAACGAAATCAGCGACAGGAGCTGAGAATAATATCCCGTGTATTCCAAAAAATAACGGAAGTATTAGGATAGCTGGTATTAGTATAATCAGTTGGCGTGAAAGATTTAAAAATGCGGATTGTTTTGGTTTGCCTACTGCTGTAAAATAGTTTGCACTAACAATTTGAAATCCTATTATAGGCAACATCATAAAGAATACTCTTAATGCATAAACGGTAAAATCCATTAACTCTTTATTAATGTTTTTGCCAAAAAGCTCGACAATCTGTACAGGGAAAATTTCTACAAATATAAAACCGATAATAGCTAGTACTGTAGAGGCAAGTATAGCAAGCTTAAATGCTTCTTTTACTCTATCATACTTTTTTGCACCATAATTAAATCCTATTATAGGCTGAGAGCCTTGATTTATTCCTATTACAGGCATGAGTATAAGAGTCTGAATACTTGTAACTATTCCTATCCCAGAGATAGCGATGTCTCCACCATATTTCATAAGGCTGATATTAAGTATAACAGTTACAAGACTAGCTGCTAGTTGCATTAGAAAAGGTGCAGAGCCTAAAGTAATAATTTTGGTGATTATAGCTTTGTTTGGAGCCATATTTTTAAGTCTTATTTTAAGAGAACTTTTATTTGAAAAGAAATAACTAAGAACCCATAAAGAAGAACAAACCTGAGCTAATACCGTTGCAATAGCTGAACCGCCAACTCCCATGCCGAAACCAAATATAAAAACAGCACAAAATACAGCATTTAAGACAGCACTTAAAAGCATGGTATACATCGCCATTTTAGGGTTACCCTCACCACGTATAAAGTTATTCAAACCGAAGCTTGTAGATTGAAATATAGTTCCTAGAAGTATTATTTGCATATATTCCTTTGCATAGGGCAAAACATTTTCGCTTGCTCCGAGTAATTGTAACATTGGATCTAAAAAAGCTAATCCCAGAACTGTTATAGATAACGATATAACGATAAACAAAAACATCGCATTCCCAATAATATGCTCTGCCTCATTTTTATTACCTTCGCCAAGTCTTATAGAAACTAGAGCATTAGCGCCAATACCGACAAGTATTATAAGTGCCATTGTTATAAGCATTATAGGAAAGCAGATAGTAATACCTGCAATACCTAAAGAACCTGAGATACTATTTCCTACGAAAATTCTATCGACTACATTATATGAAGCCATTACAAGCATCCCTATAACTGCAGGAACAGAAAATTTAATTAATAAAGACGATATTTTAGCTTCGCCCAATTGTTGTGCATGATTCATTTTGATTACCTCTTTTCTGATACATATTAGTTTGTACAATAGATACTATGATATTACATAAATGGGATAATGTCAATGAATTTTTAGAAAGAAAAAAACGAGTTAAAAAATATGATTGAGTAATTTTAAAGTAAAAACTTGACTTATGGGAAAATATGTTATATAATGCTGATTAAGATTTTTAATATAATACAAGGAGAGATTGTAAAGATGGACATTAAAAATGATTTAGATTTAAAGAAAAGAATGGAGAGACTTAAGCTATATCAAAAACTTAATTTTAAAGGAATATTTAATATGTTTATTGAGAAAAAGGCAGGAGATATTCTTAGTGGTATTGGAGCTAAGTTTGGGGAAAATTCTAAAACAAAAGAAAGCTTGATACGAAGATTTCTATTAATCTTATCAGATATTCAAGATGATTTATTTGTGGATGGTAATAAACATGAGGCAATGATAAGCAAAGGTAAGAATCCTTCACCATTAGCACTTTTAGGGATACGGTCAACAACTATATATGTAAATGATAAAGGGAATGTAGTATTTAAAAAATTGGATATGCCTCGTAGTAACATTGATGAATATGATTTGGAAAAAGATGTAATTAAAACTACAGAAGTTGCACATGAAGAAGAATTCGTTACAAGAAGAGTAGATGGAGAAATAGTTAGTACTTCACAAATTAACTTTATGAGCAGAGTGGAGTTAAATAAAGTACTACTAAAGTTGCATGAAGGCGGGCTAACAATGGGTGAAGCACTAGAAAAAGCAAAAAACGGGCAACAAGTATTACTTGAACAGATTGTAACTCTAAAAGATAAATATGGATATCTTAAAAAAGCATTAGAAGGGGAAGTTGCTCATAGTGATGAAGTATCTAAAAAATTTGTAGACATGATGAAAAGGTTTGGCAATGCAGGACAAAAATTATTTGATGAAAATTTAGGGAAAGAAGGTAATAAGGGGGAAAATAAATATCGTGAATTTTTTACGGTCATGACTGATATATATGGAGAAGAATTAGCCAAAATGTGTGCTAGGTATATTAGTGATAAAAATTTTAATAATATTGGAGTAGCAGAGAAAGAAGAAAAAAATAAATTTACTATAGAGGAAGCTATAGACGCTGTTTATGCAACAGGGGTTGTTCCAAATGATGCATCGCTAATAGATATAAGAATAAAGGATGAATTACTGGAGATTGCTAGATTTGTTAACGGAATACCAGTAAAAGATGCAGTTGATATGGCATTAAATACGGGGAAAGGGTTACCAAATAAAAACTGTTTTGAATCGGATGAAGCTTTTGAAGATGCGTTGGATGAGGTTAAATTTTTTAGAGGGATCTCAATATCTGAGGGTATAGAAGAAGCTAAAGAGACTGGAGTTGCACCAGATTGGGACGATTTTAGGACAGATGAAGAAGCTCAAATAGCATATAACGAAATAGCTTTATTATAAGAAAATGTAAGTATAAAGAAAGTAATGTATGTTTATAAGGGTAATGGATATATGGATATGGAGGTATTACGTGAGTAGGGAAAAACAGAAAAAGTATATAGAGGATCCTAAAGTTACAACAGCATTAGCAGTAGCTGAAAGAATAGCGGATATGAAAGAAAAGAATATTATCTTTGAAAAATTGGCTGTATATTATGCTGAAATGTGGGTAAGTTGTGATAAAACAATTGCACATTTTACGTTTGATGCTAAATATGATAGAGCATTAGCTTATTTAAATGGAGGAGATGAAGCCAGCATTGAAAAGGTGCAAGCTTTACTAGATACGATAGAACGAGCATATAAGGAAAATGAATTACCTGTAGAGGACAAAATGGTAAAGTCGAGTTATAACGAACTTGCTGAGAATAAATATACATATTATGATAAAGATGGATTGCTTGTAGCTAAAATTAAGACAGATGATTATATACAAGGAAAATACCTTGGAGAGATAAATATAAATGGCTTTGTAATAGATGCAGGTGTAATAGAAAAAATAAATACTATGTTTCCAAATACAAGGAGATTAGTATTTAAGGATTGTACAATAAAGGAAGACGTAAGATTTAATGTATTTAATAAACTAAGCCAAATTGAAATAAAAGATTCTAAATTAGAAGATTTCTACTCATTTAATTACATAGGTATAAATTCAAAAGATAAAGTAACAATAGATTTAAAAAATATTACGGTAGAAAAGAATGAAAAAGTTCTAGATTTAAATAATGTGGATTCTATAACATTTGATATAGTGAATATGGATTACGCTAATTTTTTTACATCTACACTAGCTAGCAATTTAAAGAATATTATTATTGACAAAGCATCTAAAAAGTTGAAAGATGAGAAAGAAGTGTATGTAGGTATTGGAAAAGAAAAGACTATGTATTATGGTCCTCTTGATTTAATACATGCTTTTTATAACCTAGAAAAATTATATACGAATGTAAAGGTTATGCATTTAGATTTTCTAAACAGGCTAAATAAACTAGAGACAGCTGAGGGGTTTGACCTTATTCTTGATGATGTAAAGCTTAAGAAAAATCTAATGAAAGAATATGAAGAACTGGTCATAGCGAGGGGAATGTTAGCTAAGTATGAAGATAATCACATTAGCTTAAATAGAATGCTTAGTGGTATAAAGAAAGATGAAGTACGTATGCTGAAAAAATTTTATGAGTATATAAAGGTAATGCCTAGTGATATTGAAAAATGGTCACGGAAAGATATAGGCGATATTGGAAAGGCTATAGAAACTATAAAGCAAATAGAAAAACTTCCTATAGATAAAAGGTATTCTTTAGGTAGAAAAGAATTCAACGGTATAATAGAAATTGGGAATCCAAGCTTAATGTTGCTTAATGACAGAAATAGTGAAACGATTATAGCTGATAAAAGATGTAAGGTAACAGAAAAGAATTTATTAGTAGGAAGTCCTTTAGAATATAATGACAAGACAGAAAAAATTTATATTGCTGAACCTAAAATTAAGCATATGCCAATATATAGTAGGCATAAAGAATATAATTTTCCTGATATAGAAGCTGCTGAAAAACGGGTATATGATTTAATAGCACGAGAAGAATATAGAAAGCTAAATCCGAAAATAAAAAATGAAGCTGCTAGAAAAATTATAGAGCAAGGAGAGTCTGAGTATGCTCAGTGGGATTTAGAAAATTTTTGTGGCTATATTGAAGAAAGAGGTAGCGTATTATACGCATTACTAATGCAAAGTTGTAGATATGAGAAATTAGCCGATGAAGATATTTATAAACTAATAGGGGGAGATGTACCTTTTGTATATAGGAATGGAGTTTATTATAAGGATTTGATTGAAATATATTTAAGACAAACTAATGAGGATAGGACGATGGTTGATGCGATAATGATTGAGGAAGAACAAAAGTATCAAGAAGAACAGAGAAGAGTGGAATCTGTGTACAATATGTTGGATAAAACTAAAGAAATAGTGGATTTTCTATGTAGCAATGAGGATGTATTTAATAGTATGCCAATAAATGATATGGCATATATACGCAATACAGTATTTAATGAAGAATACAGAACGCTAGAAACTGTTGATAATATATATAAGCAATTGATTGCACCTGATAAGATTATGGATTTGGTAGATGGAAATGACGATGTTATGTTAGATATGGAAGGATAAGAAGGGCAGATGCCCTTTTTGACATTGTTAAATTAGTTGGGTAAACATAAATAAAAAAATGAATAAAATATTAGGTATTGTCAAATAAGAGAAAAAAGAGTATAATAACTTTTAGTAACATAATTTATAAGAAGATGAAGCTATAAGGGGGAGATTTGAGTGGATACGAAAGAGAAGTTTAGGAGTATTTTGGAAGAGTATAGGAAGAATCTAAAAAATTATGAGGCGGTAATTAGTGAGTATGAGAAGGATGATAATGTTCGTGAAAACGAGCACTTGAAGAAAGAACTCGAAAAATATAGAGAGCAATTTAATAGTATGAAAAAAGACTATGATAATGTGAGAAAGAGTAATGCAGAGCTTAAAACGATGCTCCATGAGCAGATGATAAGTGAGAAAATCGACATACTAAATGCCTCAAGGGAGAAAATGGCGATATATTTTAAAAATAATAATAATGCCACAGAAAACAAATTGTCAGAGATAGAAAAAATAGTAAAGGATAAGTATTCCGAAGTGAATGATTTTATACAAAACAAGGAATCAGAGCTTGGGGAGACTTTTAAACAAAGGATTGATAATATATATAGTGAAGCAAAAGAGAAAATAAGGCTCATAAAGGAAAGGGCGAGTAGTAACTTTAGCGAGCAAAAAGGTATATATGATGAAACAGTTGAGACGATGAGAAATGAAGAATTAGATGAAGAAGCTATCTTGCGTAAGATTAGAAATAATAATATAGAGATGAAAATAGGGCTTAATCTGGTAAATAAAATAGGCATAATCCTTATACTATTAAGCATCGCCTCAGGATTTACATATGTCCACGAAAATTGGCTCGATAACTACGGAAAGGGTATAGTTGCATTTCTTATAGGGATAATATTCCTAGGTATAGGAGAGTTTTTCTATAGAAAGAATAAAAAGATATTTGCAACAGGGCTACTAGGTGGTGGGGTTGCTGTACTTTACTATAGTATCTTTTATAGCTACTTTGGACTAAAGATTATAGATCTTAATATGGCACTCGTTTTGTCATTACTTGTAACAACAATTACTACAATACTATCACTCAGATATAATTCAAAGGTTATTTGTGGTATGGCTCTTATAGGTGGGTATTTCCCATTTGTATCATACGCTTCACAATTTAAATTAGATGAGCAAGGTGCATATATTTCTATGGGGTATCTACTTATATTAAACACTACAATAATCGCAATATCACTATATAAAAGATGGACTGGGGTGAAGTACATAAGCTTTATATTAAACGTACCAAGCATGCTATATCTTATGGGGATAGTAGACAATGTAGGTGTAAATATGATATATGCCATTCTAACCTTTGGAATGTATACTTTCATAACAGTTGCTTATGCTATAAAAAATGAAATAGAGTTTAATGATTATGATGTAATACTACTAGGGCTAAATACAACTATAAGCTCAGTTGCGATATATAGTATATTTGAAGAGCAAGGGCTTACGGATTTTAGAGGAATACTAGCTATAATATTCTGTGTTACGTACATATATTTAGCTAAGCTAGTATCTAGTAAAGTGAAGGATGATAAATATGTAGGTGGGTTATTTTACCTCACAGCACTTACATTCGCGGTTTTAGTTATACCATTCCAATTTGGACTTGCATGGGTGACCCTTGGTTGGACTATAGAAGCAGTTGCTATAACCTTGTACGGATTAAAACGTGGAATGCCATCTGTAGAAAAAGCAGGATGGATTATACTAGCGATATGCTCTGTAAACTTTATAGTGCTTGAAGGTTTAAGTGAAATTGCAGGGCATAATATAAACCTTTTTGAACTCAAGTACACAGCATATGCGGCAAGCTTGTTAATACTACTTATAACATATGCTGTATCTGGGGAGTTTTGGAATAAGTTTTCGGATAGAGGAAAAATATTATACAATTTCAAATGCTTTACCGTTATTAATACGTGGTTTTATGCTGTTTATATTTCGCTTAGATTATATTCATTCTATATAGAAAGTCCAACGATTAACTTAGTAAGCTATAGTTATAATGAATTGTTCAAGATTTTGATTTTTGTATTAGTAACAATCATGACTGGCAAATGCTTTGAATTGATGAATAAAGATAAAGAGGATACATTCCTAAATGTATTTAATCCTATACTATATATAATCTCAGGCTTGGTACTAATGATTACTGTATCTTCTAAGAATGCACTTTCGTATCCGATATATCAAAATACTAATAGCGTCGAATATTTTGCATTGTTTGTATTGATAATTGTAAGCATAATCACATTTTTAGTGTTAAAAGATGTAATTAAAAGTATTGTAGTGACTAATAGCTTTAATTTTGAACTGTATCCACTTATTATAAATATATACCTACTTTATATAGCAACTTACTTTATAACATATCAATTTGGATTAGGTGATATTAGCTTCATAGTTAGTCTAATATTCCTAATATCAGCATTTATATACATAATGATAGGATTCAAGAACAATTATGTATACCTACGAAGATTTGGACTAGGATTATCGCTATTTGCAGTTGCTAAACTAGCATTCTATGATCTTGCCTTCCTAGAATTAGGACTAAAGATTGTTGCGTACTTTATATTTGGTATAATCACAATACTAATTTCGTTATTTTATCAAAATTTGAGAAGTAATATAGAAGATAAGTTTTAGGAGGTACATAATGAAAAAATATAATTATATAACAATATTTATTACTATAATAATGTTGTTGAATTTTACTACAAAAATAAATGCAAATGATACGTATGGATGGAATATAGAAAGAAATATAGAACTAATGGGAAACAATGATTATAAATATATATGGCTTGACGAAGGTGTCTATAAATATGCAAAAGAAAATCTTGATGACCTTATAATAATGGACGATTGGGGGAAAGCTGTCCCATATGTTTTAGAAAACTTAACAACAGAAGTAGAAAATAGTGTAGAACCGTTTAATTTAAACTTGATAGATACAAAAAAGATGAAAGATAATGATTTTTTTGATTATGAAGTTAAGAGAAATGATATAAACAAAGATGTAACGATAAATTATATGGAGCTAAATACTAGTGGACAAGATTACATAAAAGAAGTTAATATATATGGTAGCTATGATGGACTTTTGTGGGATTATATAACCAAGGATAAAATATATAACATAGAGAATATAAATAAGAATAGTATATATTTTAATGATGTAAAGAAATATAATTTTTATAGATTCGAAGTGCCTAATAATGTTGAGAGTATAAAAATAAATAGTATAACAGGATATAAAAATGATAGTAATATATACACAAATAAATATTATAAGCAAAAAGAGTCTACATATACTATAGAAAATAAAGATAATAGCACTTATATACACATAAATAACCAAGATAGGTTACATATACATAAAATAAAGATAGAAACAGATGATATTTTCAGAAGAAACTACGGAGTTTTATTGAATGATAGAGAATATCCAGACTATTCTGGTGAAATTTATAATTTGGACTTTAAAAGTATAAAGGCGAAAAATACTGAAATAGACCTACCAAATGAAATTAATGACAAGGATATACTAATAAAGATTAATAACGGTGATGATACTCAGATTAATATAAAAAAGATAGACATAATATATAGCATAGATAAGGCAATATTTAAAAAAGAAACTAATTTATCAACATATAAGCTTATATATGGCAATAAGAATGCCATAAAGCCTACATATGATATAGAAAAATACAAAACATATTTAGCAGGCGAAGGTATGGATGAATGTGTATTAGGAAAGGTTATTATAAAAGAAAGTCCGCCAGTTGAAGCTGAAAAGGATAATACGACAATGTATAAAATGATTTTTGATATATTGATGCTTACAATAAGTATTGTACTTGTTGGATATATATGGGTGAAAATCAGGAAAAGATGAGTAGTGGGAATGATTAGCTAAAGATTTGCAAAACTATTACCCTGGAATGGAAAGGGAGAAAATTTAGGTTGGGTTACTCTGGATTTAAAAAACTAAAATATAAAAAATTTCTTGCAAAGAATATCTAGATATGCTATCATATAAGCATACTAAAGAAAAGGGGATGCATACAAAGTGGAGGCAAAAAAGACAAAAGAAATAAGTCCTGATGAATTGTGGAAGGCGGTAGTAGAAGATATGTTTGAAGAATTTGTAGAATATTTTATGCCAGAACTATACAAAGAAATAGACTTTACAAAAAAATATGATTTTTTAGAGCAAGAACTGCAAAGACTATTTAGGAAATCAAAAACCAGAAAAAATATATCAGATAAACTAGCAAAAGTGTATCTAAAAAACGGACAAGAAAAATGGATACTGATTCATGTAGAAATACAAGGGTATGATGACAAAAAATTTGGAGAAAGGATGTTTAAATATTTCTATAAAATATATGATAAATATAAAAAGGATATAAGTGCCATAGCTATATTTACAGATGATAAAGAAAACTACAAGCCCAATAAATACGAATACAAATTTTATGGAACAAATATATTATATGAATATAATACATATAAAGTATTAGAACAAAAAGAAGAAGAAATACTAAGACAAGAAAATCCATTTGCACTAATAATACTAGCAGGACTATACAGTATAAAAAGTAAACGAGTAACAGATGAAAAACATAAATTCAAGGTAAATCTAATAAAAATACTAAAGGACAAAAAATATACAAAAGAAAAAATACATACTATATTTAACTTTATAGAAGGAATAATAAGACTACCAGAGGAAGAAGAAAAGATATATAAAGAAGAAATAGAAAAAAATATAAAGGAGGCGAGAGAACCTATGGGAATGAAAGAACTGATAACCAAATATGCTAGGGAAGAGGGACTAGAACAAGGACTAGAACAAGGACTAGAACAAGGACTAGAACAAGGACTAGAACAAGGATTAGAACAAGGATTAGAACAAGGATTAGAACAAGGAATGAAAAAAGGTAAAATGGAGAGAAATAGGACAATAATAAAAAATATGCTAAAAAGTAATCTAACAGAGGAACAGATAGTGATGTATACAGGCTTAACGGAAAATGAAGTTAGAGAAGTTATAAAACTTATAAACGAAGAATAAGCTCCATTCTAATACAACAAAAAATTCAAGTATAAAAATAATGCTTGAATTTTTTGTTGTATTAATGTATACTAAATAATAACAAAAATAAGAAAGATTGAGTTTAATGAAAAAATTTAATATAACAGGAGTGTGTACATCTGATGAATACAAAGACATTTAAAACATTAGAGTATGATAAAATAATAAATAAATTGGTCGAGCTTGCTGTTTCACCTATGGCTAAAGAAGAGCTTTCTTTGCTTGTGCCTTATACTAGTATAGAAAATGCACAAATGAAGCAGGCAGAAACCACGGATGTGAGCCTAATGATCTCTAAAAAATCAAGTATTCCTTTGGGCGGGCT
>Ga0154526_1069_pt1 | contig 44451 bp, 30 predicted proteins | sample RifGroE2_FD_105669 | JGI IMG/M metagenome (GOLD analysis project Ga0154526, IMG submission 105669) | Clostridiales bacterium GWE2_32_10
ATTTTTATTGAATAATCTACTCTTTCTTCTCCTATTGCTGTCTTTACTTGTCCAAAGCTTACAGTTCTACCCGTATATCCTGTTTTTGATGCATTTTTACTTAGTGGATATCCTTGCAGCCTTTTTATATCTTCTTGGCTTATGATTTCTTTTACTGCTACCCTTTTACTTGCATCTATCATTCTAATCATTATTACACTAGCTTCTGCTCTTGTTAGGCTATTACCTGCTTTAAATTCTCCGTCTTCGTAGCCCCCTATTATGCCTTTTGAGTAAACTTTTAATATATAATCTTTATAGAAGTCTTTTATATTATCATAATCTTTTATTAAAGCTTTGTAGTCTTTTATGTTTTCAGCATAGCTCTCTTGTAGTGCTCTTGTTACTATTACTGCCATATCAGCTCTAATAATCGGACTTTCATATTCTCCTATATTTATTTCTTTTGGAGAAAGTATTCCTATTTGCATTGCTTTTTTTATATAAGTATTTGCCCAATAACCATTACTGTTTTGTATATCCCTATATCCTAATGAAATTATTATCATCTTTACAAACTGAGCTTTTGTAACTGTAATATTAGGCTTAAACGTACCATCTGTGTATCCATTTACTATACCTTTTTGCACCAACTGATCAACATTTGATTTATACCAAGCTGTTTCAGATACATCAGTAAACTTTAGTGAACTCGCTTCTATATTATTAACTCCTATGCAACAAACTAGTGTTAGTATAAGTATAATACTCCTTACTATATATACATCCTTTTTCATTTAGTTTTACCCCCTCTTCTATTATGGTCTTACTTCTTTAATTTGCGTTTCATCCCCATTTACTTTCATTTCATACCCCTTTGCATCTGAAGATCCTAGCTTGATATAATATGTTTTATTATAATCGTTCTTATAATCATTAGGATTTAATCTACTATTATGTCACTAATTAAGTCTTTAGTAGCCCATATAGAATCCATAGTCCCTACGCCGTATTTAGTATAATGTGCATTTTCTATAATTTTAGGTAATGTTATCTTTGATATTATTCGTTCATATCCTTTATCATCTAACCTTTTAAATAATAATATCGGTTTAGTCGATCCTATATCTGTAACCAATACATTAGCAACTGTATACCACCCAACATTATCTATCCCAGTAAATGTATATGTGCCATTTGCATGTACTTTGTATATGTTTGTCATATATTGTCCATTTGTGCTTGTTGAATATAATTCTACTCCTTGATTATTATATAGTATTATACTCTTAGGTCTACTTTCTGTATCTACCATTGTTACTGTTATATATGCTGCTGTGTTATTTTCTATATATTCTATAAGTGTTGCTACTGTTGGACTTGACAAATCTGTTCTATTTGGTAGTTGTATTTCTTTAACTGATTCTGAACCTATCGGTCCTTCAATAGTTTGTTCTATTATCTTTCCATCTGATGCTTTTATAACAGTTGTTATATATGGTCTTACTCTTACATAATATGCTGTTTGGTTATCTAGCATTTGTCCTATTGTTTTTAGGTATACTTTTATCGGGTTATCTTTTAATTCTAATCCTGTATTATGTAAAAACATCTCTTCCTCGTAGGTATTATCGACAAAATTATTTAGAGAACTTTCTGTAGGATATATTTTTGCAGCACTACTATCCCATGTAGTTGCATCCGATACATCATATCTATCCCACTTGTTACCATCACATATTTCTACATAATATCCTGATGCCCCCTCTACTGGTTGCCATGATAATACTATCCTTCCTCGCCCCGCAATCCTATCCCAGTTTAGTGGTATAATTAAAGAATTTTGTAGTGATTTTGTCTCTATTTCCCCTTGCGTAATTGTTTGCGGTACAACTATAGGTTCATTTATTTTTACAGTTCCTAAATTTACATATGTTTCTTTCCATGATGATTCTACTATATTTTCTATATTATTTATATTTACTATTTCTCCTGTTATTAATTCCGTATCTTTAAATTTTTGAGGTACTACACCTTCATCCCATTCATCCTTTATTCCATAATATGTAATATAATCTAATGCTGCCTTATCTATATGTTTTATGTTCACTCTATATTTAACGCCATTTCCGTTTATTATTTCTTTTGTTAGTGCATCTGTAACTGCTTGATTTACTTGGTCTTCATTTGTTATCTTTATATGTTCACCGTCTTTTAATATATTATACCAACCATAGTTTTCAGAACTTCCTAATTTCCCCCATCTCTGTACGTACAATCTCATTTCACCAAATCCTGATGACATCATTTCTATATTATCCCCACTTGATTGTATTGTTACTGTTGTACCTATTGATGTCTGGTATGTATATCCTTCTTCTGAGTTTATCTTATCTAATTCTTCTTGTGTATATTCTTGAAATTTCGACCAGCTTACCTGCATCACCCCACTATTATCTATTAATACTTCTATTGATGGAGTCTTAGGCGCTAGTGTGTCTATTTCTATTTGTTTATCTAGTCTTTTCGAAGTCATATTTGCTTTATTATCAACCGCTTGGACAAACAAATACCATGGACCGCTTTGTCTAAATGTTATAGTTTCAGTTAGTATATTTTGATATCCTGTTACTATCTTCCAATCATCACTCATAAAAGAATTTAAAGTTTCATTTTTAATTTCTTCCCCTAATAAACTTTCTGGTGGATTACATATCCATTTATATCTGTATTTTTGTATTCCTGACTGTTCATCTTCTACTATCACATTTACCGGCGCTTGATACATTATATTATTATTTGTAGGAACTTCAAAACTTATTGTTGGTGGTATACTATCATCTTTTGTAAATGCTACTGTTTGAAATGTTGATGTGCCGAATTCTACTTGATGTGGTGAAGGGAAAAAAGTTATACCCAATCTAACATCAGAATACAAGTTAGTAGTAGTAGGCTTATATCCCCATTGCCATACTGTTCCATCTTCTTCCATGGCTAAACTATGATAACTTCCCATTGATATACTTTTTACATTAGTTAAATTCGGTACTTGCACGGGACTTGTTACACTCGAAATAGGAATTATATTAGTTTTCTCCCCATCTCCTAATAACCCATATGATGTATCTCCCCATACCCATACTGTCCCATCTTCTTTTAAAACCATGACACTACGTGTATTACTACTTAAAGATATACTTTTTATATTAGTTAAACCTGTCACCTGTACTGGGATATCACTATCATTTGTTGTTCCATTACCTAAGCAGCCTCCCCCCCAAGTCCATACTGTTCCATCTTCTTTTAACACCATGCTTTGATAATTCCCTGCAGCTATACTTTTTACATTAGTTAAACCTGGTACTTTTACTGGAGTAAGTGCTTTGTAATTAATATCAATGTTGTCCCACTGATCCCTTACACGAATTCCTAGGCAGCCACCCCAATTGTGTCCCCATGTCCATACTGTTCCGTCAGTTTTTAATGCAATACAATGTCCTTCTCCCACTGATATACTTTTTACATCAGTCAAATTTTTTACCATCACTGGTGTATCTCTATTTGTTACTGTCCCATCTCCTAGCTGCCCACTACTATTATCTCCCCAGGACAATAATTCTCCATTTTCTTTTAATAGCATGTAATGCGACCCACCTGCTACTACACTTTTTGCTTTAGTAAAAAGTTTACTTTCTACTTTTTCTATATCAAACAGTGCACCATCTAACGAATTCCACGTATACACTGTCCCATCTTCCTTTAATGCTATTACCCTTTTTCCATTTACTGATATGCTTTCTACATCATCTAATTCAAACATTTTTACTGGAGTATATCTGCGCTTTTCATAAGCATTATTTCCCCATGTATATATTGCACCATTTCTTATCGACATACTGTTAATTCCAGCTGCTATACTTGTTTGTTTTATACTTCCCTTTGGTTCTAAATATACTTTCAAAAGATAATAACTAGCTTCTGTTAGACCACTATTTGATATATCTACCCCCTTTTTTTCAAATTGTATTTGTTCTCCATTTGATACTAAATCGTCTATTATAGTACCTGGTCCTACCTTTATATTGCCATTTTGATCCTCTAATTGATATTTTAATGTGTAATGATCGGGAGTTTGTGTTATAACATCTCCTTCTATATCTATCTTATTATTATATTCTACTATATTTTGCGATAAATTAATACATGCTAGTGTCTTTATCCTTGCATATCCATTTCCTATATTACCTTGTCTTTGGCTTCCATCTGGAGATTTAAAATTTTGATTGCCAGCTATTGTGCTACCATTTAATACTCCACCTACATAGCTTGATCCACCCGAACTATTACTTACATGTCCATCCCCAGCTTTTCCACCAAAAAATCCTCCTCCTCCTCCACAAGCATAGTTAGTTTCACTTTCCAAACCACAATCAGCACTACCTCCTGATCCACCTGTTCCAAGCATATATCCTTTAGTCTGTGTAGCATAGTCAATATCTGTAGTATCATAATGATCCATCCCTAACCATGTTGATTTATATCCTTGATTTCCAACAGTAGATCGTAATCCTCCACCGTCTCCCCCTCTTTGAGGTGCTCTATAGTCCGACCAAAACGCCCAACCTATACCACTCACATAATATATGTCATCATCACTTGCATCAACTCCACCACCGCCACCGGCAACTATTATTCTATTGTAGTTATACCTTATATCTGTGGCTCCACCACCACCAGACGCATCAGGAGTAATATTATTTACTCCTCCTGCACTTCCACCACCATTCCAACCACCTTTTCCACCATCAGAAGAGTTTTTTCCTTTTCCTCCTACGTATACCTTTAATGTCTCACCTTTTTTTAACTCAATTTCTCCATATGAATAACCACCATATCCACCTATACTATCCCCTCTCTCAACTTTGATTAGATCATTAGGATGGCTACTATTAGGATTAATATCACTTTCACGTGCCCAAGCTATAGTATTTTCTGCATTCCCCCCCTGAGCTCCCCATGTCTCTAAACTATACGTAGCTGTTTTTGGTGCAGTAAAAGTTTGTACATCACCAGTATGCTCAAATTCCCAAGTATCTGAAGCTGCGTTTACTGTAGTAATATTAATTATAGAAGACATTAAAGATATTATCATCGTATAAGCTACTATTTTTCTGAACTTTTTCTTACTGTTTTTCATATCGCACCACTCCTTTTTTGTTTCTAAATATCGTTATGCTAATCTATTGTTATTCTTTTTCTAACAGTCTCACTATTATTGTACTAGCCTCAGCCCTTGTTGCATTATTATTCGGTTTAAACTCTCCATCTAAATAACCTTGTATTATCTTGTTTTTATATGTTTGTATTATATATAACCTATCTTGTCTACCTATCTTGTCAAAATCTTGTATCTCTTCTGCATATTTTATTATTTCTTCATTGCTTGGCTCATCTTTTAATATTTTGGCTATTATTATCGCCATTTCTCCTCTTGTAATAGGTGCATCATAATTTTGACCCTCGCTATATTTATTTTCTATGAGTCCTTCTGAAAATGCTTTTTCTATGTATTCACTTGCCCAGTATTGTTTTCCTATTGGTACATCTTTATATCCTAATGCTGTAATTACAAGTTTTATAAATTGTGCCTTTGTTATTGTGTTATTAGGCTTAAAACTCATATCATCATATCCAGTTATTATATTCATTTCAGTTAGAATAGCTACATTTTCTAGATACCATTCATTTTTATCTACATCTTTAAATTTTTCTATAGTTTTTTTCTTTAGTTCAACTATTCTCTGTCTCAACTCATCTAAAGTTTGTGTAAATTTCAGACCTATTGCAGATACTTCTTTCCATCCTGAATAGCTTATATTTCCTATATCACCTATGTTTACTACAGTTCCACCTTCTAGTATTGTGTCTTTAAATTTCTGTGGTACAGCACTCTTATCCCATTTATCTATTATATCGTGTTTTGTTATATAATCTAGTGTTGCTTTATCTATATGTCTTATGCTTACTCTATATCTTGCTCCTTTTTTATTTATTTCTTCTATTACTAGTGCATTTGTTATTATCTCACTTATTTTTTCCGCATTTGTTATTCTTATATATTGCTTATCCTTTAATATGTTATACCATCCATTATTTTCATTATTATCTATTTTACCCCATTTCTGCACATACAATCTCATCTCTCCAAATCCAGATGAAATCATATCTATATTTTCTCCTCCTGATTGTATCGTTACTGTTGTACCTATTGATGTTTCATATGTATATCCCTCTGGTGAGTTTATCTTATCTAACTCTTTCTGTGTATATTCCTGAAATTTTGTCCAACTTACATTTATCATATTATTATTGTCTATATTTACGTTTATTGCTGGTACTTTTGGTGCTAACATATCAAATTTTATTTTTTTATCTAGTTTAACTGAAATTTTGTCTCCATTATTATCAACTGCTTGTGCAAATAAATACCAATTTCCATTTTCTCTAAATATTGTTTGTTCAGTTATTGTATTTTGTTTACCTATAACAGTTTTCCAATCATTCATATATACATCTAAGTCTTCATTTACTATAATTTTTCCTATTAGTTTTTCTGGTGGATTACATATCCACTTGTATCTATATTTTGCTATACCAGACTGATTATTATTTACTATTATATTTACTAGTGCTTGATATGTTATTTCATTATTTTCTGGTACTTCAAATGTTATCATTGTTAACATATCATCCACATTTTTTGGTAGGGTATTATCGACTTTTATAAATTCTATAGCTTTTTCTATTTTTTGTTCTTCTACTGCAAAATCTGTTTTTACTGGACTATATCTATTAATTGCAGTTCCATCTCCTAGCTGTCCATTACCATTATATCCCCACGCCCACAGTGTTCCATCACTTTTTAATACTAAACTGTGGTAGTCTCCCGCTGCTATACCTGCTACATTAGTTATCCCACTTACCTGCACGGGTGTATGTCTATAATCCATAGTTGATAAGGTAGGTTGTAAATTACTTACTTCTCTTGCTTGATTATTATCAGCTCCTTTTCCTAACTGTCCGTCACCGTTAGATCCCCATGTCCAAACTGTTCCATCATTTTTTAATACTAAACTGTGGAACGCTCCCTTTGCTATGCTTATTACGTTAGTTATTCCAGTTACCTGCGTTGGAGTATAATTAGCATCTGTTCCTTCTCTTCCTAGTTGTCCGAACACATTATTTCCCCATGTCCATACAGTTCCATCTTCCTTTAAAGCCATACTATTAAATCCTCCTGTTACTATAGCTTTTACATTAGTTAAATTCGGTACTTGCACTGGACTATATCTATCATTTGTTGTTCCATCCCCTAGCAGTCCATTACCATTATATCCCCATGCCCATACCGTTCCATCATTTTTAAATGCAAAACTTTGATTGTATCCTGTTATTATACTTGATACATTAGTTAATCCTCTGACCTGCACTGGAGTATAGCTATCATTTATTGTTCCATCTCCTAGCTCTCCTTCATCATTTTTCCCCCATGACCATACTGTTCCATCAGTTTTTAATGCTAAACTAATATCCCCTCCTGCTGCTATACCTGATACATTAGTTAATCCACTAACTTCCACTGGGGCATGTTTATCATATTTTGTTCCATCTCCTAGCTGTCCGTAACGGTTATGTCCCCATGACCATACTGTTCCATCATTCTTTAATGCCAAATTGTGAAAACGTCCCGTTGCTATACTTGATACATTAGTTAGTCCACTAACCTGTACTGATGTATACCTATGAGTTGTTGTTCCATCTCCTAGCTCTCCAAACTGGTTAAATCCCCATGCCCATACTGTTCCGTCTTTTTTCAATACCATACTGCGTAATGCCCCTGCTCCTATGCTACTTATTTTTACCTCTTCATTTTCTGTTTCTAAAAATACCTTCAAAATATAATGATTATCCGATACTAAACTAGCACCAGATATATCTACTCCTTCTTTCATAAATTGTACTTTTTCTTCATTCGATACCAAATTTCTTATTATTATATCTGGCCCTAACAAAATTTTTCCTCCCATATCTTCTATTTGATATTTTACTGTGATATTACCAGTACCGGGATAATTAATTCTTCCTATTATATCAATCTTCCCCAAACATTTTTCCATACCTGTAGGTGAAATTATTTCAATACTAGGAACTAAACTTGCTATTGCATATCCATTTCCAATATTTACATTAATTATAGTAAGCATTAGAATAAATACTAAAAATCTTTTTACATTAGTTTTAATCTTCATATTATTTCCTCCTTTTATATTTTTATTAAATTATATATATACACTTTAATTTAATAGTTATTACCGTCTCTTTTTATATTTAGTTTCTATATATTTATATTATAAATCTTTTTATAAATTTTTCAAGTGTTTTTGTAAAAATTAAGTAACAAATCACAAAAAAGATATAAACTTTACTTATATCTTTTTTGTAATACAAAATCTAAAATAATATTACACCAAATAAGCAACATATAATGGTACGGACCTTATTCCATTTTCAAATCCAAAGTTTTTACTTGATATTCGTATTTCATATATTAGTTTATATTTTGTTATAAATTGGTTTAAACTTTTTGCTCGTACATTGTCACTCGCCTTAACTTCAACAGGTATTATATCTCCGTTTTTATCTCGGATAATAAAGTCTACCTCCACAGTTTTAATAACCTTATACTGAAATTTCTTATTTTCTTTTGCAAGTTGAGCTGGTTACTATTGGTAGTCATTATCTTAGTTGTTTCAATTGGTGTTGTGTACTTTGCCATGTCAACAATATAAGAATCATTAATATTTTATTAAATATTCCTTTATCTATACCTCAGCTGCTGCTCTTCTCGCTGCCCTTACTCTTTCCTGCTCGTTTAATATTTTCTTCCTCAGTCTTATTTCTCCCGGAGTCACTTCAACTAACTCATCATCATTTATAAATTCTAATGCTTCTTCAAGTGTAAATTTTATTGGTGGTGATAATTTTATTGACTCATCAGAGCCTGATGCTCTCATGTTTGTCAGCTTTTTATTTTTGCATGGATTAACAGTCATGTCCTCTTTTCTACTGTTTATCCCTACTAGCATACCTTCATAAACCTCGACACTAGGGTTTATAAACATTTCTGCTCTTTCGCTTAGGTTAAATAGTGCATATCCCATAGCAATTCCAGCCTCTCCTGATATAAGTACCCCATTTTTTCTCTGAACTATTTCACCTTTGTGTGGCTCGAATCTTTCAAATCGTCTTATAAGTGTACCTTCTCCCCTAGTTATATTTATAAATTCCGACCTAAATCCGATTAGTCCTCTAGTTGGAACCATATATTCTATTTTTACATGACCTGCTTCTGTGTCCATTTGCTCCATCATGCCTTTTCTTAAATTTAGTGCTGAGATTACACCTCCTGAATACTCTTCAGGCATTGTAGCTACAACTCTTTCCACTGGCTCTACAAGCTCTCCTTCTTTTTCGTACATTATAACCTCAGGCTTTGAAACTCCCATCTCGTAACTTTCTCTTCTCATATTTTCAAGAAGTATCGCTAGGTGAAGCTCTCCACGCCCAGAGACTTTAAATCCATCAGTTCTATCAAGTGCCTCAACTCTAAGTCCTACATTCACTTCAAGCTCCTTTTCAAGTCTTTCTTTTAGATGCCTAGTTGTTAGAAATTTCCCGCTTTTACCTGCAAATGGTGAATCGTTTACATAAAAATTCATTGTAAGAGTAGGTTCCTCTATTTTTAGCATCTCCATTGGAATTGGTGTACTTTCATTACATACAGTCTCCCCTATTGATATGTCACTTATCCCAGCTATTACAACTATCTCCCCGCTTGTAGCCTCTTTTACCTCTGTTCTTTTTATCCCTTGATAAATAAATAGCTTTGTTATCTTAGCTTTTCCTATAGTTCCGTCGCTCTTGCACACTGAAACTATTTGCCCATCCTTTATTTTTCCTCTAAATACTCTTCCTATTCCCAGTCTTCCAATGTATTCATCATATGCAAGCGAACAAACCTGAAGCTGCAAATTTTCATGCTCTAAATTAGGATACGGCTTTACATGATGTATAATAGTTTCAAATAATGGATCTATGTTAGTAGAAGCATCCTCAAGACTCTTTTTTACTATACCTTCCCTAGCTATACCGTAAAGTATAGGAAAGTCTAACTGCTCATCTGTAGCACCAAGCTCTACAAATAGGTCAAAAGTCATATCAACAACCTTTTCCGCTCTTTGATCTTTTTTATCTACTTTGTTTATAAGTAAAATTGGTCTTACTCCCATTTCAAGTGACTTTTGCAATACAAATCTTGTTTGTGGCATAGGTCCTTCTGATGAATCAACTAAAAGTATTACTGTATCTACAGTTTTCATTATACGCTCAACCTCTGATGAAAAGTCAGCATGCCCTGGAGTATCTACTATATTTATCTTATAATCCTTATACTTAACTGCACAATTTTTTGAATATATCGTAATACCTCTTTCTCTTTCTAAATCATTACTATCCATTACACATTCACTCACAAACTCATTATCCCTAAATACCCCACTTTGGTTTAGAAACGCATCTACTAATGTTGATTTTCCAGCGTCAACGTGCGCTATAACTGCTATGTTAATTATTTTTTCCATTTCTTTCTCCTTATAAAAATTATTTTCACAAAATAAAATGACAGAATATACTGTCATTTTATGTAATTATATCATATTTTCAAATATTTGTCAATGCATTTCATTTTATTCACCAAAAACCTTCTTTTTCAATATCTCATACCCAACATCTAACTGTCTATCCTCTGCTTTTAGTTTATTATACAATGCTTCGTTCAATATATTTTGCGTTGTATAATCAGCTACACCATAAGGGAATAATCCTTTATCCTTTTGAAATTTTAATATTGCATCGTATGTATCTTGTTCATAGTAATCATCTAGATTTTTTATTTGATATCCTAGAAAGCTAAGTATTTTTTTAATTTGCTTTACTTCGTCTGATCTATCATCTAATTTATATTTCGAGCTTATTCCGCTTAAAAAATCTGGAGTTTCTACAACAATATCTGGTTGTATTCCTATTTTATTTATAGAAGTACCATTCCTAGTTAAATATTCTTCAACTGTAAGTTTAAAATAATTACCATACACATCCCTGAAAATTTTCTGCACAACACCTTTTCCAAAGGTCTTCTCACCAACTATTATCCCCACTTCTGAATCTTTAACGGCTCCTGTAAGTATTTCGGAAGCACTCGCTGTATTTTCATTAACAAGTACAACTATGCTAAACGGTGGAGTTTTTAATTCTGAAGTATATGTAATTTTATTCCCATTCTTATCTATAGTATGAACTATCGGTCCTTCTGGAATAATTAATTTACATATACTTATAACCTGATCTAGGTATCCTCCTGGATTATTCCTCAAGTCTATTATTATCCCTTTAACATGCTTATCCTTCATTTCCTCTATTTCTTTCCTAAACTCACTATATACACTCGAATTAAATTCTGAAATACTAATATATCTCATTCTTTTTATTTCTCTATCCGAGGCATCCAGAAATAATTCATTAATTCGTTTAACCTGTACAGCATTTATTTGTATCTTATCTCTTGTTATAACCTTATCTAATGTATCTACTCCTCTTTTTATAGTCAATTTAACTTTAGTACCTTCTATCCCTTTTATTTTAACTAACGCTTCATCTAGGGTCATTTTTCCTATATCCACTCCATCTACTTTAACTATCACATCACCCGGTAACATACCACCTTCCTCTGCTGGTGTCTTAGATAGAACATTAACAACAGAAATATATCCATCATCTTTTTTTTCAACCTTTATTCCTATACCGACAAATTCTCCAGAAACAGATTCTACAAAGTCTTTATACTCATCTAAAGTATAGTACTCGCTATAGTTATCAAGCTTCGAAAACATACCTTCTAGTGCCCCTTGAACAAGCTCATCTCTGGTTACTTGTCCACCTACATAATTTTCAAGTATAGTATCCATCATATCTTTTATTTGATAGACCGCTTTTACTTGTTCCTCATCATCTGTATATTTTACATCCTCTGAGTATCCTATAGTATTAAATATAAAAACTAACATAAACAAACTAACACTAAAACCATATATTATCTTTCTCACAGCAACCTTCCTTTCAATATTCAATTCAATATTCAATTAATTTTTCGACATAATCATTCTCTATGTCTTTTCGCAAGTAATTTATTAATCTATTAATTATCGCTGCTCCTTCTGCCTTTGTTATCTCATCCTTTGGTCTTAAATTCCCAGTAACATCCCCTTTAATAAGTCCTAGATTATATAGTCCATAAATGTCCTTTTTCGCCCAAGGTGCAATCAAGTCATCATCCATAAAAGGAGTGACAGGAGTTATATCTTGCCCCAGTCTAGAAAGTCCAAGTGCCCTCATATATATAAGAAATGCCTCCTCCCTTTTTACAGGATTATCAGGCTGAAAGTTCCCCTTATTCGTACCTTTTACAAGACCTACCTCTGATGCTATCTCTATATTTCTAAAATGCGGATGATATATATCGACATCCCCAAATGTAGCCACTGGCTTATAACCTTTTGGCTCTTTATACTTTTTATCAAGACCTAATGTTTTGACGAGTAAAGTCACATACTGAGCTCTGGTAAGTTTTTCATTAGGAATAAATTCAAATGTGCTATCTAAAATCTCTAGACTATAGAGCTTTTTTATATCCTCTTCTGCAAAACTTCCCTCAAGATAATCAGTATTTAGAGGTGCAACTAAATGCTCAAAAGTATTATATGAAGGTATACTTACAGTTCCTTCTACATCCTTATAATCCATATTAGTAGGTTCTGTAGTTACTTTATACGCAATTCCACTTTCATTCTGTGTAACCTGAAGATAGTTTCCTCCAAAGCCTATAGCATTAGGTTTATTTGAATCATATTGCATTGTTTTATTTACGCTAATCGACGGCTTAACTTCTGCTTCTAGTCTCCATGTATTTTGATCAGAACCAGCAACAGAATCCACCACTACCTTCAAAAGCTGAGTTTCAGTTTTCCCCCATACTTGGTCATAACCATAAATCGCATTATCTCCTACTACATTTACCGTTATTACCTGATCATCATTTTTATAAATCGCTCTATACCCTATACTCCCTTTATAATATTTAATCCCTGGAGCATTATATTCAATAAAAGTATTATTAAATACTGAGTTAGTTGAATCTAATGTATATAATACTTCACCTATTGTTATAGTTTCCTTCCACGATTTAAGCTCATAATTTTTAAGTATCTGATTATCAACTTTTCTATAGTTCACGTTAAATGTTACAACTCTTTTTATCAATGTATCTTGCGTTATAGGATCTTTATATGGTGTCACCGAATATGTTACAGTATATGTGCCTGAATCCAGATTAGGGTCAACATCTCCTGTTTTAGAAAAAGTTAAAAGTCCTTCAAATATTTGAGGTTTCCCTGTCAAAAAAACTACTTCCTTATAACGTAATTCTTTCTTATTATTAGTTTGCACCACACTGCTTACATAATCATCCATCACCTTAGGAAGTTTTACACCTTCTGAAACCCCACAAAAGAATCCCATTTCTCCTACATCTGCATTTGAAACCGACATATTTACTATCATGATCAATGCTATTACAACTAAATATCTACACCAACCCATGCTCCTCCCCCCAGTTTGAAAAGTCGCGTTATTTTTTAATACCTATATATATACTTATACATCTATTGTACCACACTTATTATATTTTTTAAATAATTTTATAAAAAATTTATTTTTATTTTTTTTTATTTAGTTTCTTTTGCAAGAGTTACTCTGTTCTTACCTGAATGTTTTGAAGAATATAAAGCCTTATCTGCTGAATCTATTGCTTTATCAATATTTTTTTCGATTAAAGGGTATATTGTAAATCCGATACTTATAGTTATACTTTTCTCTATACTATTAAATTTAACAACATGTTTTTGAATCTTTTCTCTATATTCGTCCAAAATTTTATTAGCTACTTCTTTTTCCATTTTAAGTATCAATATAAGAAGCTCCTCGCCACCATACCTTATCACTTTTCCTTCATATGTCTCAAAAAACTTTTTGGTTATTCGAGCCAAATCCCTCAATACTTGATCACCAAAAATATGCCCATAATTATCATTTATAAATTTAAAATCATCTATATCTACCATAGCAACTACTAAATTTTGGTTAGCTTCTGTTGCTTTTTTAACAATAAATGGCCATAATTTTTCTAAATAATTTCTGTTATATAATTTTGTTAGGTTATCTGTTACAGCTAATTTCTTAACTTTTTTGTATAAAATCACATTTTCCAATGCTAATGCCACTTGCATTCTAATATCCTCTAATAAATTTATATTGCTATCATTAAAATAATTATTATCCTTATGTGCTAAAATAATCTCTCCGTATTTAATATCGCGCTTGCATATTGGTATTATAATATTAGAATTTAAACACTCATTGTAGTCATTTTGATTTTTTATATAAATACCTGTATTATCTTTAAAATTTTTATCTATATCATTTTTTATCATCTCTATAATCTCTACTCTATCTATATCACATAATATCATTTTAACATACGTTTCAACAATTTGCCCATTCTCATTATATAATATTACACAACAAAAATTAAAATTAATAACTCCAACTAATGCATCTATAACATTCTCAATAAACACATCTTCCTCTAAAGAAGTATTTATAAAATTACCTATTACTTTTAATAAATATAATTCATTAACCTCATCCTTATATCTCTTTAAAAGCTGATTTATTTCCGACTCCTTTATTTTCAGCTCTATATTTTTGCCCCTTATACCCTCTATTAACTTTTTATTTTCTCTTAGCTTCCTTCTAATAGCTTCTATGTTAACCTTCATTTCACCCTCTATTATTAAGAACAACACAAATACATATACTAAATACCCTATATTATTTATATTTATAATGTCTAGTTTATACGTAACAATATCTATCATCAAAAATATAATAATATAATAAAATTTATACCATTTTAAATTTATATTTTTAGTCAATAAATAGATTTCAAGCACTATAAATAAATAAACCATGGTTATGTCTAAATTATATATATACCTAAGCCTAGCTACTACTATAGCACATAGGATTATCTCTAACATCCTACTTAAGTTTAAAATACCCACGTCTAGTATCCTCTTCTTTTTAATAAATAGCTCAATCCCTATGTATTTTATAATTATGAACATGCACCAAAATATAATAGTATAATTAACTATACTATCGTGCTTATGTAAAGTCCCATAACTTACTAAGCAATAAAAACTAATTAAGCTTAGTATCAGTACATGGTAAAGTAAATACTTCTTTTCTGTCCTTACTAAGTTTCTCATATAATCACCTATCTATCCTTAAAATAATATTATATATCTATACATATTAAATCATATTTTAGTGTTTTTGTCATTAATTTATTATAAATTTCTAGATATTTTTATTAGTAATTTCTAGATATTTTATAATAATTTCACTATATATGTTAAATTTTTAAAGTAAAACAGAAAATCTTACAAAATATATACTATTTTGTTTTCTTCCTATTGACATTATATTACATATATGGTATTATAGTATCTGTAAACTTAGTAAAATTTACATTTACTTTTACTTTAGGAGGTTGTTGTATGAAATCGACAGGAATTGTTAGAAAAGTTGACGAATTAGGAAGAATAGTTTTACCTATTGAATTAAGACGTAATTTAGGCATACAAGTTAAGGATTCGTTGGAAATTTTCGTTAATGATGAGGGTGTTATATTGCAGAAATATCAACCTGCATGTGTTCACACAGGCACAATGGATAATCTTATTGATTACAATGGTAAGAAAGTATCACGTAATGCTATCAAGGAAATGGCTATTAGGGCAGGTTTTGAAATAAAAGAAGACATGGAGACTAATAAAACTAATTTCTAAATTTATTAAAACTAAAACAAAAAAGATTAAATCCCACATATATTTAATCTTTTTTGTTTAATCTTTTATACCGAATACTCCTTAATCTTTTTAAATAATAAAATAAGTATAGGTAGGCATATAATAGAAATAACACCAATAAATCCTATAGCACCAATCTTTACTGACATGCTAGCATTTCCCTCTATATCACCTAAATCTAGTAAGCTTCGCATCAGTATAACCTGTGTAGCATTAATCACAAAATGAATTATTATACTACTATATATTGAGCCTGTTATATTTACTATATATACAAATACTATACCTAAAACAAATGCGTAAAAAAACTGTGTAAAATTCATATGCATAACCCCAAATATAAAACCATTTAAAACAGCAGCTGACTTTAGCCCTAGACCCCTCAAATCATATAAAATTATCCCCCTCATAAAAATCTCTTCCATGATTGCTGGTATTATAGCTAAGGCTACAATCATTACCACGAATGATGTATTACTAAGTAGTGCCATATACTCCATAACCTTATCCCCAAAAAAAAGATTTGTTACACTTCCTATTAGCATTGAAACTGGTTGAATAAAGAAACCAATCAATATAAGTATAAATATTTGCCTATAGGATATCTTTTTAAGTTTTAAACACTCTTTTATATTAATATCATATTGAAAAATATACAAATATATTAAACACGGTACCACTATAATACATATACTAACAATAGCATTTGCAACAGCAGTATCTATATCTATTCTACTAAAAATCATATCATAAACTATGTTAGGTACAGTATACATCAGAAAAATAATACATATTGAAAATGCTACCGCTCGAATTGCCCTTTTCATTTATAACTCCTCATTTCTTAGTTTTCACCCTTAACTTATTTTAGAGTATATCCCGAAACAATATATTCTTTAAAATCCATTTGCTTATCTTTTATAGTTAAATAACTATTTTCTTTATATATAACTAAAAATGTAACACCTTGAAAAAAATTTAATTCCTTTGTTCTTATATCCTGTAACAAACTTTCAGAATTTGGGAAGTTTATCACTAATCCATCTGTATACTCAGATATAACTTGGTTTATTTTTTTTATAATTATTTCATTTTTTTCTTTCTTGGTTAAGCTAATATAGTCAATATGATAAGGAATTATTATTTTATCAACAGCAGGATCAGAATCATAATATCCCACCTCATCATCATTCATTACATTGATATACTTATTATATACTTTATTATCTCTAGTGTTTAAATAATATAATTCTACTACTCCATCATTGTCCATATCAATTTCATATTTCTTAAAATATTCATAATTCGGCACCGTTAATGACACTCCATTACTAAAATTTTCTTTCTTGCTAACCATTTCGAAATTCTCATCATAAACATAATCATCTTTTGTATTTAAATAATATACATCAGTTCCAACGGTCTTTGTAAAATAATATGCTGGTCCAAAAGTATCAACTATACCATCTTTATATTTTTGAAATTCTGTTTTATAATCATAATTAGTTGAATTTTGATGTCCTACAATTACAAATCTATTGCTATATATTAATACCTTAGCCAATATGCTAGCTTGTATTTTGGAATATAATTCAGGATCTTGATAATTTTTAAATAGTAGATTATTAAATTCAACTAGCAGTTTAGGCTCATCTATGTCTATGTTTGATTTATTCACATCAAAATTCTCCATATATCTTCTATAGCCTTTAGATAATTCATCATAATTAACCTGCTCTATCTCTATAGTATCAGCTAATGCAGTTGTAGCAAAATATAAATTCTTTTTTAGATTTTCTTTATTTGAATTTGTAGTAGTTAAGAAAACAGCTGGTACAAACAAAAATATTATAAAAACTGATATTACTATAGCCGTCAATCCCTGCTCCATAAAAATCACCATCCTTAAAATTTATTAACATATAACTACCTTTATTTAATTTTGTATAAATTCTACTATCTTCTCATAATCAGCCATATCTTTTCCTGCTGGTAAAACACCCGTAGCTGGTATAGGATAATATTCAGTTACTTGTCTATAAAATTCAACCGTATCAAATATATAATCTTTACCTAAATTATTCCCCCCCGTATATTGTTCATTCAAATCTGACACATTTCCATACTCTGGATTTGAAATGTTATAATTATACCCCGTTCCACCTGATTTCTGATCCATCTCTGTTTTTACATTTATTGTAACTGGACATAGTTGGGGATCATCCATTCCATTATCAGTTATGTCTATATTTGTTACCCATCCTTCTTTATTCTTTTTAGCTATCTCTGCTTTTAGTTCGTATCCTTTTACTATACTCTTTGCATTACGCCCGACTACAACTGTCTTTAGCGACTTTATTCTCATATCTGTATATTGATTTATCATCCCAAAAAATGGAGCATTTAGTAGCTTTACAAATAAAGTCTGGTCCTGAGCCTCAAGATATATGCTAACTTTATCCCCTATGTGCATAGGAACAGGTTTTCCAATTATTGTTAATATTTCATCTTCTTTTGTACTTCCATCTGGATTTTTATTTGTTAGCTCTCCAAAGTCAATCCAATCTTTTTTCCAATATGTATCGTAAGTGCCTGGTTTTACTTTCTTTTCATATTTTATAACTACCTGATATTTAGTTTCTGATCCGTATAAAAATACTTGCTTCTTAAGATATTCATATATATCATCAGTAAATACACCCGTAGTAGCTACTGTATCTAAAATCGAGTAATTTATTTCATTTATGTTATTTTTCAACACTTCATGTAAAAAGAAAAAAGATATTAACAATATAACATATGTTAAAAAAAGTATAGTTATTATCGTATTTAGCATCCTTCCTATCATAATATCACCTCCTATTGGTTTATTAATTAAGTATGATTATTAATTAATAAAAATGTTATCTTTTTTGTTATTTCGTCATATGAAATCCGATACTTTGCTTCTAATAGTCCTGTTTTGTCAGAATCAAAATTTGCATTTATATATTCCTCTATAAGCTTTATCTTACTTTGCCTCTGCTTATAGTCATCTGCACTGTCATATTTATATTGCAAATACGTACTACCTGGGCTAGATGAGTATTTTTCTATATCTATTTCAGATATTTCTACGTTTGTTTCATGATATCTTACAAATGCTAGTATTTCTGCCCCTGTAAGTTCTCTGCTCTCATGTGAATATTTTATATATTCATCATATTTAAAGGAATTATATTTACTATTTTCTTGGGTATCTCTAACATAACTTCCTTTTTTAAGAGCATCGGAGCTACTATTTGAAATATTGATTATTATTACTACAAAAACTAGTATTACAATCCCAATCATCACATCATACACTATATTATCCAAGCTTATCCCTCCTTTTTTATTAACTCTTTAATTTAAATTCGCAACTAGTATTTCCCATACTAATCACGTCATAGTCTGCATCTAAGTAACCCTTTTCATCTGTCCCAATTGTATATAAACCTACTTTTATCTTTTCTATTGCTTCTGCATATTTGTTAGGTCTATCTGCATTATTAGTAATTGTCATCGTTTCTGAACCATGAAAGTCAATTTTTATAATAATATCGCTCTTTTCATTATATCGCACAAATTCAAGTAATTCCGTTCCTGTATATATGTCCCCAGATTTAAGCATACTATTTGCAGATAGATTTCCTGTTTGGTTATTCACAGTTGATGTTTTATATACTGCATCATAGTTGCTTTTATACAGCTCTACAACCATTTGTACTATAATAAGTACCACTACAGTGGATATTATAATATATACTATATTCTTCATAAGCCAACACCTCCTAAAAAATATGTGTAATTTATTCCTCTTTGTTATATTATATCACTTTTATTTCTATTTTGAAATAGTTTTTATAAAAAAATAACAATAACTTTAAAGTTATTGTTATTTTTTTATAAATCACATATATTTCTTAAATTTAATTATTTTCTTACATATAATACGAATGTGTGCGGTACACCTGTAGTATCTTTTGCACTAACAGACATTCTTCTAAACACAACATTTGCTGTTATTGTAGGTGATGCTGTTGCAGTTGTTACTTGGATACCTCCATTATTTCCCGCTGGTGTATTAGTCCATAAACCATTGTTAGCTGGATTTACTGCTTCACCATATGATAATGATGTTGCTGCTACAGCACCGGTATTTAAGTATACTCCTATTCCTGTAGATGTTGTAGTTACTGACATTGCTGCATTTGCTGTATTATAAAAAGCTACATATGTGTTTGGATCTGTAGCAAGAAGTGGATATTCTGCAGCCACTTGTGCTGATGTTACTTCTGACGATCCTGCTCCACCCATACTAGTTGATACTGAATCAATTTGTCCTTGGGCTTTTCCTCCTACTGACTCAACTTGTCTACCTTGAGGCATTACTACTACTGCTATAAGACCTACTACTATAACAACCATAATTACTACCGCTATAATCTTTTCCATTGCGTCTCACCTCCTTTACAAATAAAATATTTATAATAAATATACCTATATGCATTTATATATTAAATTAAGTATATTACTCTCTAAGTCTTTGTAAATGTAAAGCTAACTTTATCATATGTATATTTTGTATCCAGATTTACTTTCAGATAGCCTATAATATAATTTTTTTCACCAGCATCTGAAATATTATAAATCTGGCTAGGTGAGAGAATTATGATTATCAAGCTGCTATCTGCCTCATCATTAATATACGCTAATAGATCAGCCGCTGTATATGACGATTCGCTCACACTACTTTTATTATTATCTATCTGCTTAACCTGATCTGTTTTTTCTACAGTTGATACGCCTATCAAACCTATATTTGAACTAAATAATGATATCATAGTATATATTATTATCATAAATATAAACCCTATAATAATGTCATATATTAAATCATGCATTTACTCACTTCCTTTTCAGAAGTTAATTACTACTTAAATTATACCACTATATCCTATAATGTCAATATTTTTTGTTAAATTTTCTTATACTAACGCATCTATTTTATAAGCTGACATCCATGGTAGTATTAAATACATTATAACGATAACAATAAGTAACATATATCCTACTATACCAAAAATATGTATTAATTCTACCGTCTTTTTTATCTTCCTTGCTTGAGTTCTTTTATCTAAATTAAACTCATTTTTTATATTCAATATTGCTTGATCAAAATCATAATTATTAGCTTCATCTAATTTTTCAAAAAATAATTTTTCCTGTAGACTTTTCGATGCTCTTATATATAGTAAATATATTTGAGTATTTGGTAAATAATTTTTCTTGTTTTTATCTTGTATTTCTTCTAATGTTTTTGTGTAGTATGTTGATTTTTTTATTAAATCTTTTAAAACCTCCATAAAATCCACAGGCTTTATGCTTCCGTTCATTATTATAAGACGTTTCATAAATCCTAGTTCTCTTCGAGCATCTACTTTTATAAAAAAGTTATATAATAATACAAAAAGTTCTGGTATAAAGCCAACAGCTAATGAAATTAAAAATATTAACGCTACATCCCATTCTCTAATCTCATAGTATTTTTTTAATTTGTAATATACTTCGTTCGCTAAAGACTCATCACTTATTGATGTATTATTTCCTAAACCTTTTATTACTGGAACTAAATAATCTTGTATTGAATTTTTATCCATACTTTTAAGTCGTTGTTCAGTAATTAATCTTAAAGCTTCATCTAAACACTTTTTCTTAAACTCAATTACCTGTGGCTTAATTTTTTCATCTATCTTTTCTGTTTGTACCATTATTACATCTTGCTCATATTGAAACTTTGTGTATAATTCATCTGTATATATCATAATATCTGTAGTCTTTACTACTATAGCTACTGTTATTACTATAAAAAATAATACAAGCTTTACTCCTATAAATCGTTCAACAGAAAATTTTGTATATATAAGGAACTTTTTATACCATATATAAAAACGAGTATCTTCTTTATATATGTAGCTTCTTAAAAAGTATTTATATCCTTTCTTCGCCCTTTCATAATTATACATAATATTTTTTTCTATATTTATTATTATTTTAATAAACCAATCCTGATTTATCAAATAATATACTAATAAAAATATACCTAATAAAAATAATACTATATAAATTATTTGAATAAGTATTTCCATCAAAATTCCTCCAATACAATTAAAAACTAATACCTAAAACTACCGTCTGTTACTCTCAATTTACTAATACAATTAAACTAAATTTACGCTGATCTTTCCATAAATAACAAAAATGCAATATATGCTAATACTGCTACTATTATAATTACTGGCAGTTTTTCACCTAATGATGACTGATAGAAATTAGCTGCTTTTTCACCAATTGAATCTTTGTTAAATTTTTCAATCATAGGTATACTAATTGGAATAAATAAGGATAAGAATATATATGATTTACTTGCTGCTGAAAGATCCGCTCTGTTTTCAATTTCTTCTAATATTTCTTCTGTAAGTGTCTCAAATTGCTCTTTTATCATATTATTTCCACCCTTATAATGTGCTTGCTTTATAAGACTAAGTAGTATTGTTAAAAATTCATCTTTATAGGTTTCATCTATACTGTTTAATACAAAGTCTATTTCCTCCATATTATTTTTCTTTAGCACATTATATATCTTTATCATTTCTTTTCTTATAACTATATCAAAATCCTCCATCGAAACATTAATCGCTTTGAGTATATTACCTTTACTTATATATCTACTATTTAATATTTTAAATGTGTCAGGTAATTTTTTTATAAAATTCATCCTCGCTATAGCAAAAAACATATATATTATTACTGTTATCATTACTAAAGCTATGGCAAAGTAGAACATTGATATATACCAAAATCTATTTCCTGGTACAAACACCATTATTATAAGAACTGATACCCCTATTGATAAGACTAGTGTGCTTGTCGCATATTCAAGATTCTTTTCAAATGAATATTTTGTAAACATCCCTATCTTAATAGCAAGTTTTCTAAGTATAATATAAAAAAACTTAATTTTTATTATTTTAACTGTAAAAATATGTAAAATAGACTTTTTATCTTTTTTTATCAAATACCTCATTTTTACTTTTTTATATCTATATTGATCATATACGTGATTAAATATTATAATCAATCCAGATATAAGTAACGTCAGCCATATTAGATTTTGAGGTGTGAGTAATGCAGCAATCTTAGTAATTAAAACCCCTATTTTTTCTGTCACACCATTCATTCTTTACACCTACTTCGCTCTTGCTTTTTTACTTCTAATATTTTATCTATCCGATTTTTTTCTTCTGAAAAATATTCTTTAAATTGTTCTATTCCTTCCTCACCAATATACTTCTTTATCTTTGTGAAATATTGTTCAGAAGGCATTGTTTTAGGAACCCAAATGTCATAATCTCTATCATATTGAATAATCGTATTGTATTTATATGCTTTTGTATATAAATACTTAGATAATCCCATTTGAGCCAATTTAAGAAAATTCATCATCCTTTGCTTTAAAGTACCCTCTTCTATATTATCTATATAATGATCCTGTTCTACATATTCTACTTCTACTACGTATTCAACAATAATTCTACCATTTGGCAATTTTGCTAAATGAAATACTGTATCTAAACCTCTCGCTATATCTGTCTCCGCTATTGCACCATCACTATACATGTCAGTTCGTAGCATAAGATTTCTTAGGTTTGTAACAACCTCGTACGGCGATAATGAGTGAAGCGTTCCACCAACTCCAGAATTAAGACGCAAACTCGCATTTATAAGTTCCCCTACTTCTTCTGGCTTTGTAATCTCACCTACATATAGTACATCCCTTGCCATCTTAAGCATTATTTGAAAGCATCTCTTTATATCCATTGTTTCAGTTTCTATAAGGGTAATAACATTCTTTCTTGGATACTTCTTTCTAGATTGTAACTCGTTTTGTGTATCTAAAACTCCTATTCCCCACTCATCTGGAACCTTTTCAAGCATGGCAAGCAGAAATGTCGATTTACCAACTCCCATGTCTGAACCAGTAATAAAGTGAGAACCCCTTCCTTTTTGATTTAAGCACCCAAATGTATATATAAGCTGATCTATTGTATTATAGCTATCTCTCATTTCCTCTAGTGTAATCTTTGATAAGTTAAATATACGTTCATTATAGTACAAGTCATGTGTAGGTGTACATCCATAACCTGCAACTGTTATACGACTTGAATTTCTCTTTGCCGCAACAAGAACCGGATTATGCTGATCATAATTATTTGGTGAATCTTGTGTTGTCTTCTTTTGTATATTAAGAATTACACTTTCATCTTTAAACTGTAGAAATTTTAAATGTATTTTATCACCCTTAATAACATATATGTAGTTAGTATCTAATATCCCTATTTCATTTATATTATGATGTTGTATAGTATCTACACAATCTTGACCATATTCACGTGCATATACTAATGTTGCCATTATCTTAAATCTATTTGCTTGATTACTCAAAAACTCCCTTATTAAATCACTTTCCTTGTCAATTATGTCCCTTATTTCTTCCTCTGTAACCCTTATAATAATATTATATTCTTTTATTATATCTCCTATATCCATTACATTCATTAAAAACTCAAAGCTTATTATAATATCGTTATTCTGAATATTTTCAAAATCAATAAGTTCATCAACATCTATTCTATTTTTTTTCATAAAATAAAGTAAAAATTTAGAATATTGATTTATAAGATATTCTCGTGCTTCCTTATTCCCTAAAGAAGCTGCATCTTTTAAACTTGTGTACGATGATATTTCAACTTCAGCTTGTTCTCGAGGTATATCATATATCTCAACATATTTATCTGCATTACTATAAGTTTCATCAATCTTACTTGTTATTAAATCATATATGGGAGTATCAAAAAACTTTGGCATAAAAAATCACTCCTTATTCTTTGTGAAAGATTTTAAAAATAAATTTTTAATACTTTCCCTTTGTCCTTGTTCATCCTTTATTAACGCATAATATACTTTATCATTTGATAAAATATACTTAACAAGTTGCTTTAACTGTGTTGTATAATTCCTCTTTTCTTTTATTTCACCCATAACAAGTCCTAATATTGAACCAAAATTACTTCCATTAACAACCTCTATATCAAAGTTAAGAGGAAATATTTCATTCTCATACCCTAACGCACGAAGTTCTTTTTTAATAATTTTTAGGCTATATTCCATCACACCTGTTTCAGTATTATCAATATTTTTATTTAATACAAAAACAACTTTATCTTTATATTTTATATATATATGTTTCTCATATATCAACTGCATAACACTTTTTATTTGATTTATAACCACTACTATTATATCAGATTTTTCATAAAATGGTTCTGATACTGTAGGTATATTACTAGCTCCAATTGCATCAAGCACAGTAAAAGAATATGCCATCATTGAATATTCCAATAATGCCTCTGCCGAACTTTTATCTAGCTCATAATAATCATTTGTAGCCATTATATCTATATAAGGATTAATGCTTTTTATACATGATTGAAAAGTATCCTTATTAAGTAATTTCGATTTATATAAGTTACAAAAATCATCAAGTCCTCTTGTTGCAGTGGTATCACAAAGGTAATATTCTATATCTTTACAATATTTATTAATATCTAATAGTATTACTTTGTCATCCTTTCCTTCTATTTTTAAATATTTGGCTATCATTGCTGCAATATTTATAGCGGTAGTTGTTTGCCCTAATCCTTTTTTTGGTGCTGTAACCGTTATTAACATTTTATATACTCCCTCCTCTTCACTTAAATTTATATTTCTTAGTTCTTAGTTAAGAGGTATTATTTACTCCTCATTTTTTATTTTTATAATTTACATACTATATTACTCTACTGCCCCACATTTTCTTCTGGTACAGTGGTATCCTTCAATATGTTGTTAAGTTCTAATTGTTCTTTATAGTAAGCAAGTCTTGCTTTTAGTTTTTCTGAAATATCTGTTTTATCTCCTAAAAACCCTATATATGCACTTGTTCCATAGTTAATTATTTCTCCTGTTAAGTTATTATTTCTTGCTATAGTTGTTATCAAATTTCTCATTTCAGCGTATTTAAAAGTTTCTAGCGATGATAGTTGTTCTTCATCATTATAAACTCTTAAATCTAAAGTCCCTAGCTTTTGAGCTAGTTCCATATCTCTAAATTGAACTTCATCAACCGATAATATAACAGTAGAACTCCCTACAGCTGGTTCAGCATTTTCATCAGTAGGAGCACTGCTTATAACCCTTTCAACCTTTACTTTTGAAATAACCACATCATAATCCCCATTTTTATAATTTACTAGAACATCTACTAAGCTTCCAGTTTTAACTTCACCTGCTACATTATTAGTAAAATTATACTCTCTTCTTCTTTTAAATTGCTGATCATCAGGATATGGGGAATTATCTAAAGCTTTCTTTAAAATATATTCTCCTTTTACAAGCTTTTTACTAGTTTTATTCCTCAGCATTTGTTCTTTTTCTTGTTCTGTATATACTAATAATTTACCATCGAGATCCTTTGGTAAAAATATTTTAGGGACATCTACAGCAACAATAGTTTTTTGTGTAAATAAATCTTCTGAAATCATGGTATCTGAATAAAGACCTAAATCATTATTAACCATAAAAACTTTCTCTGTTTGATATTGTTGTTGGTAAAAGGCCTCAGCTTTCTTTTTCTCATTTGGTAAATAAACAGATGATATGTACCAAATAATTAAACCAAATATTGTTAAAGAAATTCCAATTGTTAATATAACTCCTTGATTTTTCACGTTAAATCCTCCTTTAGTCAGTTCATCATTATTTAAACTGACATTATTATTTATAATATACTATCTTATACATCTAAACCTTTATACTAATATTTAATTATATAATCTGCTAACTGCTTTATTCCTGTATGTAATAAGTTGCTTTTTACATTTATTGCTGGTTGTCTAGGTGCAGTCAATCCAATTATTATAGATTTCAAATCATAAGCAATGGAGAAAGTTTGATTTATAGGTGCAGTAAATCTTTCATTAATATTATTTGGTGAAGAAATATTTTTAAAATAACTTATTACTGAACTTCTTTTAAAATAATTTATTTCTTCATCCATATTAATAATTAAATCAATTTTTTTATTTTGTAAAGCTTTTCTTTGTTCAAAAATTCCAGAAGATAATCTATATACCATATTTACTTGCCTATTTGCAACTATATAAACTTCATATGCTATTTCAATAAGTTTACTAATTGCACTCTCTTCTAAATAATTTGCACAATCTACAATAACAACTTCAGAATGTCTTGTTGAAATTTTAATAAGCTTTATTATATCATCAATTGTTACATTTACATTAACTCCCTTATGCTCCGAAAACAATTTTAAATTCTTATTTATTTGTAATCCCAAATCATATACATCTGCAAGAATTTTTACTGTTGATAGTTTACTTAAGCATCCTTTTTCCTCCGTATTGAAGTAATAATAAGCATCTTGCTTTTTCGTATCAGTATCTATAAGAGTCGTCTTAATACCTCTACTTGATATTTCCTCTGCTAAGTTAACCGCTATTGTTGTTTTTCCAGTCTTCTCAGGGCTTAATAAAAGTATTATTTTATTATTTGAAAAATCGTTATCTAAATTATACTCAACTTCTTCAAAGCTAATTTGTTGTAAAATACTTCGTGTCTTTTCTTCAATAGATTTCTTGTAATTTTCCTTTAATAAAATTTGCTTTTGCTCTTCATTAATATCAACTTTTTCCTCTACTATTTTAGGAACTTCGATCTTAGGAATTTCAATATTCACTTTTTCTTCTGTTACTTCAGGAATTCCCATTTTTGTTTTTTCTATCTTCATTTTATCTTCTATTTTATCTTTTTGACTATCTTTAATTACAATAACTTTTTCAGACTCTATAAATTCTATAAAATCCTTTTCCTCTGGCTTGTTTTCTATAATCATTGATGGTTCTTCATTTTTATAAAAATCGTCTGAATATTTTAGCTTGTTTAACATTTCGAAAAGTCTATGGTTCAACTTTCTATCATTATTTTCATTTTTCCCCATTTTCTCAACTTCCTTTTTTTGTTGATAGTTTATATTCTGTTTATTTTCTTTTAATTCTTTTGATTCTTGATTCACCAAAATTGAGCTGTATTCAACTTTCTTATCCTTTATCATATCTTTTTGTTCTTCTTTTTGTTTTAAATCTTTACGTATTTGTTCTTTTAGTTCATTAATGTATTCATCATTAATTGTATTGTTTTTATCTGTTACTGTTTCTACTTTTATATTAAGGGTGTTCTTTTTTTCAGTATTCTTGTATTCTCTATTTTTATCCTCAATGATTACTTTACCTCCATTAATAACTATATTTTTTTCAGTTGCTTCTTTTTCCTCATTTTCTTTTACAAGCTTAGGGGTTGTCAGTTTGTTTTTTTGTTCTCTTAGCCTTTGCAGTCTTTTTTCTTCTATTTTATTTATCTCCTCATCATAATTAATTTTTCTGTATAATGCCACTCCAAAGAAAAATGCAGCACTTATAATAATAATATAATATACATACACTGGCACTCCTATATTATTTGTAACAGGTACACTTGCCACAATCATTGCATACATCAGAAGACCACCTTCTTAATTCACTCTTGCTTAAAAAACGAAAAGCCCTTTTTCTTTTTTTGCTTATCATAAGATATATAATAGTTATTACATATCTTTTTTATATCGTCATCTATAAAGTTATTTTTAAGTTCAATAGCTGGAGTTCTATTCGCTAAACCTTGTAATACTGACTTTGCATCATCACTAACAGTAAAAACTTTATCTATTGTATAATCAAATTCCTTACCATTTGATAAGTCTACATTTTCAAAAAATTTTTCTTTAATCTGATCAGCTTCAAGATGTTTTAAAGGATAATATCTATTTACTACAATACTTGCATTATGTAATTGTGCTCTAAACTTTGCTAGTTCTTCAGGTACTCTATTTAAAGTTGTTACTTTTTGATCGACTATAATAAGTGGATTATCTGAAATTTCTAAAATATTTCTTATAGTATCATCATCTAAGTTGTGACATAGATCTATTACAACTATTTGTGCATTATTTCTAGCTGAAACTATAAGTTTCATTAAATCATATTGACCAAATTCTACAGGACAATCTTTATTTTCAGTAAATATTTTCAGATTAGGAGTTACATCAATACCTAGATTTAATACATTCTCTTCTTCTGATAATTTTGATAAAGAATTATTAAAATTTTTATCAAAATGAAAATATATATCTTTTTTCTTAAAATCAGTATCTATTAATATTGTTTTTATATTTTCTTTACTAAAATACCATGCCATATTAACAGCTATCGTCGTTTTGCCGGTTGACTCTGTACCTAATATTACTATAATTTTTTTATAGTCACTTGGCACTCTATACACTATTTCTTGTACAGTTTCTTTTATAACTTCTTTTTTATTATAATTTCTAAAATCATCTTCTGTTAAAGGTTTTACCTCTCGTACTTTTATTTTCTCTTTTTTATCTTTTTCCTCATTGTTTTCTTGAATTTCTTCTTTATTTTGCTTAGTGGATAGTTCCATAAGTCTGTTTAAATCTATTGTTTTATCTGCTACATTTTTGCTATTTACCAAAAGAAAAAGCTTCTTTACATCACTAAATTTTTTAGGTTGTTTATATACTTTATTAATAAGTACAGCATCTATTGGATCTACCAAAATATCATTTATACCATATTTAAAACAAAGCTTTATCTCTCCTTCTGAATCTTTATTTGTCAAATACATAATTCTAATATCTCTTTCCCTTAATGTTAAAATTAAATATTCTATTTCTATATTACCTACCAACTTATTGGATATAATAACAGTATTGAAACTTGACTTTAGTAAAAACTCACGATAATTTACTATCATACTGTCTTTTATATCACTTTTTTCAAACTCCTGTTTTATCTTTTGATCAAGAGCGTCTATACCAGTTGCAATAGCTATCATTCAATCAACTCCCTTATTTTTACTTTATTGTTTAAAAATGTATTTTAAACTTATAAATACACAATACTACTTGTATTATATAATATATTATAATATTATACAAGTAGTATCACCATATTTTTTATTGAAATTTCTGTTAAATTTGTGTTACAAATTAGTTTTGACTTTTTGTAATTTCATAATCTATTATTTTTTTTGTTTTATTATCAAATTTTAATGTCAAAATTTCTTTATATGCACCCTTTTTCTTTGCAAAAAATTCTTCTGCTTTCATTACTTCTACTTTCATATAATCTATTTTTCCGTCAGAACCATAATCTTTAAGAATGTACATCGCCTTATATTTATAATCTATTGCCGATTTTAATTTATCAAAATCTACTTTATTACGATCTACAATTTCAGATATTTTTTCAAATTCTTTATCTTCTATGTAAAGTAATATATTATATCCATCAATACCTATTTCTTCATCGATATACGTTTCTTTTTCAGCCATTCCACTTTTTCTATAAACTTCTTCCTGATTTTTTGAAATAACAAAAGACATAATTAATGAAAGTGCATAAAAAGCTAGCAAAAGTAAAATAGTTTTCTTTAAAGGACTCATCTAACTCCCCCCATTTAATATTATAAATATACTAATTATTAGGCATTTCATATTCAAATCCTGTACCTACAGGATTTACTGGTGTACCATTTACTCTTGTTTCGAAATGTAAATGTGGACCTGTTGAATCCCCAGTACTTCCCACAAGTCCTATTTGCTGTCCCTTCTTTACTTCATCTCCAACCTTCACTATCAAATTGGGTTGATGTGCATAGAGTGTTACTAAACCAGATCCGTGGTCTATCATTACATAATTTCCATATCCTCCTCCTTCTCCTAAATTATTAGGATCCTGAGGAGCACTGAAAACAACTGTTCCATTTGCAATTGCAACTATAGGATGATTTAAGTTACCATTTATATCTATTCCTGTATGCATCTTAAGTACTTTCTTTATAGGGTGCATTCTCATACCAAATTCTGAACCTATTGAAATATTTTTAGGTGTCGGCCACACATACTTTCCATTGGCTAATTGTAATTCAGTATAATATGTAGTATCCCCACCTAATGACATTAAATTAACATCATTGATATTAGTTGTCCATGCATCAATCCCTCTTATAGCACTATACCACGTTGCCATATCATCTCCATAATCGTCAGCAGCTGAGCCACCGCCATTATATTTCTTAAATACATTTCTAATTGTCGCTCCCTTTGCTTCTACACTATCAGCTATTGCTATTTTACCTTTTAATATCTGAGTTCCAACATCTATATTATGTTGTGGATCATGAAGCAATTTTTCTCTTTCTTCACCTGTTGCTCCATTTGTAACTTGCATAAGTCCCATACCACCATCAAAAGTAATAGGAATATCTGGTCTTCCTTTTGACTCTTTTACTATTATTAATTTTATCATTAATGGATCTATCTCGTATTTCTGTGCTGCTTCCATTATATATTTATCATATATACCGTCTATATTATAATCTGTATCCATTTTTAATAATTGATCCCAAGCTAGTGGATTTATTTTAGCCCCTGATTTTAGAGAACTTAGTGTGGCAACTAATGGATCTAATTCATCATTCATTTTCTTAAAATTAGGTAAGCTTCCAAAAAATCCTCCTCCAAAGCTTGAACCATTACCTTCACTACCGTCCTTTATATCAGGATTTAGCATTTGATCCATCGCCTGTTTTCCAGCTGGTTCAAAAATCATTCGTTGTCTCATTATATCATCTCGTGCATCTTTTATTGTTCTTTCATCAGACTTATCATTTGTTACACCTATATCTTTTAGCATAGTATCGAAAGCTACAGATTTTTCGACTTCTTTAGAATAATCTATTTCTAAGTAATCATAAACATCTTCATCAGCATAGGAAATAATAGTATTAATAAACATTAATACTATTATAAGACTTAAAGTTTTAATTTTCTTTAAATTTTTTATCATAAGCCATCAGTCCTTCCTAAATGCTCATATTAGTTTTTTATCTATTGGTTATTAGTTTTCTCTATGCTATATTTTGTTATCTTGCCTGTATTAGAATCTACCTTCATATTAATAAAAATCATTATCTTAATTTTCCCTTCCTTGTATTCACTTTCGCTTAATAATTTCAACCTTACTTGCCTATAGCTTTCTTCTTGTTCGTTTTTTTCAACTATTAGCAACTTTTTTCCATCAAATGTAAAATCTACTTTTATCTTTTCTACATCAAATGTATTCGGAGCAAAAAAACTTACTATACCTTCTACATTTTTATCATTTATATATGTCTTAAATTTTTCTAAATCAAAAACACTTTCTTCTATTGCAGGCTTATCATCTCCGATTTCAAGATACTCAACTGGTGGCTTTTCTATCTTGCTGTCTACAACTTTATTTGAATTTTGCTGTGAATTGTTATGTCTACTACTAAATATCAATACTGCTGTTATTAATATTAATAATATTATCATCGCTAACAATATTATTTTTTTAGACATGTCCATTATTTTCACTCCTTTATTCTTTCTAATTTTTTGAAATTCCTTCTATTAGTTGTTGCCATGGGAAGTTTGGACCTGGACAATACGGTCTACCAGTAGGATCTATTTCATAATGTCCTATTATATAATCCCTATTAGGTAATATTGTAGATCCATAGTTTTGTTTAGCATAATTTATTATATATTTATGTAACCATACACTAGCATCAAATTGCTCTTGTGTAAGATTTCCAACTACACTACCTGGTGCATCTGTAGGAGATGTTCCTGTATGCTCTATATTTGCTGTAAAACCATTTATACTACCACAGTTTCCACTGGCTATCTTATCTTTTATTATTTCAGCTGTTACCTTACTGTAGTTACTCGAAGATATTCCATTTCCATTTGCTATATAATTTAGCGGTATTACTTCATGTATTTTACCTTCTCTATCTATTACATAGTTTGTAGATGATTTCAATGTACCATTTTGTCCTGTCCACCACCAATTAGTTACTCCATCTCCTCCTTGGGCTCCAGCTGTAATATGGTCTACTATCATTTCTATCTGGTATCCTGCATCTACTCTTTGGACTCCACCTTTCCCTAAATTCTTAGTTGGGATTCCTCCATTTACAGCTGTATCATATTTATATATAGTTCTACTTTCACCATCTACTGTATACTCAACAGGTAACCATGAATAATAAGTTTCTTTTACTGTTTCTCCTGGTGTTCCCCCTGACACATCTACTGCTATAGGTGTTGTACTTCCATAATATCCCGAGCTACCACTACTTCCTCCCATATCATTCTCTGCTGATACAGTTTCAGACCCATTAAACACTGACCAATTTTTTGTATATTTGTTATGATATATTATCTCCGCATCTAGAACTTCTTTTGTTCCAATATATTTTTCATATTTCTTACCCTTTTTATTAGTTGCCATTCTATATAACCTACATGTTTTATTTATATGTACTATATAGGATTGACTCCTATCAAGACTTCCTGCAGATGCAGATTTAGGAATAGACCGTTTAGTGTATTTATACTCTTTTGAAGAAAATAAATTACTCCTTTTAGTAATTTTCAAACTTGGTAATGTTCTGTCAACTTTTCTTCTAACAGTAATGCTGTTATTTAAAACTTGTGCACCTTCTTTTTCGTTTTGACTATCATCATATGCATGTTCTGTTACTGGAATTGTTGTTATATACACTATCGGTGCCAAACTATTGCAATATTCATCAGTATAATTTACTTCATGATACATAACTTCTTTATCTCTCTCAATTTCATACGTATCAGTCCACGAATCATACGCATAGGTAGGGTCCACTTCACTATGTAGACTATGCTGTACATAGTATTTATCTACATCCTTGTCAATAATATCATGATTTTTTGCATCATACGCTTTCTCACTTGCTGGAACATATTCTATTCTCATATCCAAAATTTCTGCAAGTGGTTTAACAAAAATCCATTCTAAACCTAAACTCTGATAAAATGGTACTACAGAGTTCATCATAATATTGTACCATTCATCACTATCCATCTTACTTAATATATCTTCTACATCTTCTTTCTTTATCCCACCTGCGTATCCAGTCGGATATATTTCTTTATCATTCGCATCTTTCTTATCAAATACATACGAACCGTCATTAACCTCCCAGTCAAAGAAAGGTCCTGTATATCCATTTTTTATATCAAAATTATTATATGCTGGGCCATATTTTGCTGCTACTGCCCCTTTAGTTGCTGGATCTTTTAATGGATCCATACTACTTGGATAAGCATATTTAAAATACGGCATGGAAGCTGCTAATATTTTGTATAGAACATCGTATTTATCAATCTCTTTTCTTTTTATTGCATCCTTTCTTTCTTCTACTAAATCACCATCATCCTCTTCTATTCTAGTTTCTTTGTCATACTTTTCATGTAAAACTGCAGCTATATATTGCCAGTTAAGTCTATTCGAATATTCAAACTTTTGAAGATCTATTATAGTGTCCGTATATAATCTATCGATAGATGATAAGTGCATTCCTTTTTTTATCATATCATCTATTATATCTAACTCTGAGTTAGAATAAGTTAATTCTATATCAGGTATAGAAGTGTTATCTTTTTCATCATTCATCTGATATTTAATATTTATATTTTCATTAAATTTCATATATTTATGTATTAAGGACTTCTTCATATATACTTCAGCTACTCCACCACTTGTATTCTCTTTATACATCATATTTACATTTGGATTTGTACTAGCTGGAAGATATTTAGCTGGAGTAGCTAAACTATAGGCATCATCACATTTTTTTATTAAAGCAAAATAGCTCTTATATCTATTTACAAAATTCTTATACATTATATCCATTTCTTTTTTTAATAGTGTCTTCTTTTCTTCATCAGTTGTTATTTTTGTAAAATCTTCAAAATATAAACTATTTCTTACTATTTTTATTTCCTCTTTTTTAAAAGTCTTCTTATATTCTTCAAAAATCTGATCTTCTGTAAAATCAGGATAATAGTCATAAATCTGTTTTCTCACACTTCCATTTATATCCTTTATTATATATTTATCTACTTTTATCTTATTTTTAGTAAATAACGTATTGTACATATTAAAAATCTTTTTTTCTGTTTCGTTTGTTATAGGCTCCCAATCAGGATAAGCCCATGCATATGACTGTCTTTCAAATTTAAGTATAAAAGGAATCTCATCTAATGTACTCGCGGCTATTCCTTCAGCAAATAATCCCTCTCCTAGATTCGTTTTTATCTTATCTATAGCAGTCATCAATTCTTCACTTTTTACATTATTCATATAAAGCATAAACAAATCTGCATATTTTTCCATGTCTTTAGTAGTTATTCTATCCTCTGCCTGTTGTATTTGGTCTATTTCATCTATTAAATAAGCCTCCTTTGCAAAGTCTGAATATATATTTTGTATATTTTTAGCTGTTGTGTTAGCTACAGCACTTGGAGCTAATACAAAATTAATAACAAGAAGTATTAATAAAAATCCTATTGTATAGAAAACTAATGGTGGAGTAAATAACTTTTTTAGAATACTTTTACCTATCTTTTTCATTGCATCCTTACCAAATTTCTTACCCATCTGCTTTGCTTTATTTATACTATTAGCTACTTTATTTCCTAGGTTATTTAATAACCCACCATTATTATTAGGAATACCTTCGCTAAATCCTCCATTGTTTACTGGTTGTCCACCATTAGCTACGCCGGTATTTCCTCCAGTAGGAAGATTCCTTCTTATTCCTGTATTACTGCGTGGATTCATATCTGTACTATCATTTACTTGTCTCCCATATTCTGCTGTTTGCATATTATTTGGTTCTTTAGATTCATATCCTTGAGTATTTTGTGAATTATAATTGTATTTTCTTGGAGTATATGTTTCTTCCTCCTCAACTTCATTCACAGCACTTGTATTATCACTACTTACTTGGTTTTTATAATTTATATACTCTTGATACTCTTCAAATTTTCTAAGTTTGTCTTCACCTATACTTGTAGTTATTGTAGTACTTATTGGTTCATTTTGAATTATCTCATCTACATTATTTCTATATCCATCTTCTATTTGTTGTTTATAAATTTCAATCTTTTCTTTTGCAACCTTGGCAAAATCACCCTTTGTTCCATCTGAAACTGTATTATAAGCTCCACCATTTTGAGTAGAATCTTTTTTGTTTGCTTCTAAAATTCCATCAAATCCTGAAGTTTCTTCATTCATATTTGTAACATATGGTAATTCCTTATTAGAATCTTCGTTATAACCTAAACTTTTTGGTTTCTCATTATAGCTCAATTCTTCTGTATTATTAGTAGAAATTCTAGGTTTATTTTGAATTGTCACATCTAATTTATTTTTCACATCTAATTTATTTTTGTTTTCATTTTCATTTTTAATTTTTTGTTTTACTATTTCAGTCTCTACAAGATTTTTCATAACACTTCCCGAACTTACATCTCCGTACTCAACTGGTCCATCTTGAGAACTATTAAATGCTCCTACTTTATCAGTAGTACTCCCCCCATATATTCCTGCATTACCTTGTGATGTATCTATTATATTATCCTGGGCATCATAAGCTTTACTTCTTATTGTTTGTTCTTTAGTACTACTTTCTACCTTTTTATCACCATATAAGCCTTTTCCTCCACTACTACTTTCACCTTTATTATCCCCTGTATTTCCAATACTTCCCTGCCTAATTATAGGTCTGTTTGCCTGTTTAAAATCAACTATAGAAGCTCCAGTATCAATAGTATCTATCCTATCTTCGTTTATTGCCATACCAACAGGTGCTCTATCATCTGTATATGCAGTCTTTGTAGGTGGTTTCTGACCTTTCTTAAATCCATTTCTAAATTTATCTTCCCCTACTTTTAATTTATCAACTTTATGTATTTCTTTACCTTTTTTCTGTTCAGATGTAACTGACATTTTTGTCACCCTCTTTTTTTTAAGGAATACAACTAGAAAAAATTTTTTCTTGTTGTATAGTTATTTAAATATTTCTTATTATATATGCGAAGAACTATTTATTTTATCAATAGCATCAGCCTTAGCATCTAGCTTTTTCTTTTCTTGTTCCGCTTTAATCCTTCCTGCAGCAAACTTTTTAGGATCATTTGTTCCTGTTTTCATAATATTATATCCGCCTCGTACACCTTCCAATCCCCTAACAAATGTATTTTTATTAGTTGGGTTAAATTTAGCAAATCCTTTATCTAGTGTACCACTAACTTTTTCATCTGCAAGCCCTTTAACTGAATTATAGCGACCTTTAGTCATACTAGCAAGTGGACTTGCCATACCTTCCTCGTCTATACCAGACAATGATTTGAAGAATCCTCCTTGTAATGAGTTTTTAAGTGCCTTAGCAAGTTTTATTACCATTGTCATCCATACTAAATATAAAAGCCAATGATCGGTTGTCATTTTCCCTAAGCCTATAGTTGCTACAAAAAAAACTAAAGCATATATAAATTGGGTTGCTGCATTTGTAAGAAGTTCACCCCACCATACTTTTATAAGCTCTGCATTTCTACTTATAGCCCATACAAATATTACTATAGGAGTTATGATATACATTACGGTCAGCATTACCTCCCTGACTAGAAATATAAATACTATAGTTAGTTCTATATACAATAGGTAAAGCCCACCTATTATATCCGCTACTGCATTTCCCGTGTCAAACTGATCTGCTATACTAAATTCATACTGAAATGGCAGTAGCATGGTAGCCATATTAAAGGCTATTAATATTCCTTGGAAAACAAAAGGTCCAACAGCTACAAAAACTAATGCTACAAAAAATCTTCTAAAATCATCTTTTATCTGAGTTATTTGATTATAATTAGAAGAATGTATAACATAGGAAAATCCAGTTTTTAACACTGCAATAAACATAAGCGGAACTGATATAGCAGCACAAGCTATATATCCTGCAGTATATGCGTCTAATTTCCCAGCTCCATCAAACGGTGCAAGATATTTATTTATATCACTCAAATTTATATTATCTCCAAAATCTTTTAATGTTATTAATTCTTCTATAGAAGTAAACCCAGGTATCCAATGGAAAATACCTCTTATCCCTGCAATTATAACTTTTGCAAATCCTGAAAATAAATACCATACAGTAGAAGATCCAGTATCTACACTGGCATCATCTATATCACCTGGTGTATACGAACTAGTAATCGTAGTTAATGCATTATTTAATTCTACATATGCCAAATTAACTATAGTAAGTGCAAAGCCTACTATAAAAACTCCGATAAGAATATTTTTAAATCCCTCCATTATTTTTACACGTTCTTGTGGATTATCTTTCGTTGCACTACCTATAGCTCTAAATCCTATAAATAATATAGCTATTAATACAAGAAAAGCTAGGGCAGGCATAGCCATGTCTTGTATCCATTCGTTTAATTTTATTGTATTAGCCTCTGATACGTCTTTACGGTCAACTTTCCAGTCAGTACTTGTAGCTGTATATGTACCTGTAGATTGTTTATAATTGTTTAATAGCTGTGATAAGGGAATTGTAACTATTAATTCATCTTTTAGTGTATCTTTCGATGTAGTTTCTTTTGTCTCTAAAGGGCTTCCTTCTGTACCTTCCCCGTTACTTGTATTATGTATATGAATTTCTATATTTACTTTTCTACTATTAATATTATCTTCTAAATCATTATCATCTGGAGTTGTTCCATCCGACACAGCAAAAATTCCATATATACGGTCATTTACATTCTCAAGTTCTCTAAAATTACTTTGGTCTCCGTCACTTATCTTAGAACCCTTATTATAATAAACATTTAAATTATCTAAATTATTAATTCCTACACTGACATGTAAATCGTATCTTTTATTATACCCTACATACTCTAAAAAATTATTTGGACCTGTTACTTTTATAATCTCATTATCCAATAAATAAGCCTTATACCCATTACCGAGTTCTAAATTAGCTAAACTATCGTCAGCTTGTACTGCCGATAGTGTTGTATAATCACTATATTGAACAGTAGGTGCATAGTTTGTGCCATACTCAGGAGTATAATCTTGTTTCCATGTAACACCATCCATAAGCATATAACCTGTAATAAAAATAGATCTAAACTCTCTGTCTTGAAAATGTATTGAATATTTTGTATTATTATCACTATATGTAATATAAATCAATTCATTTGGATCACTGCCTAATGTTATTGATTCTCCAACTTTATCTTCATCACTAACATTTCCCGCATATATATTAGCAACCGCTCCAGTTATAGCACCAGTAGTATCATCCACCGTAAATGTAACCTTTATTACATTTCCAGCTAAATCACTGAGCTGCGTCTTATCCCTACCTACTTCACTTAGTGTAAATACTTTCTCTTTATAACTAACCGCCATATCATTTTGATTAATAGTAATGTCTTCTTTAGCATAATTTCCAAGACTAATAGCTGAATAATGAGAATTACTTTTTATATAATCCCTTAGAATTCCATATTTTGCATCTTTTTCACCTGAATATTCAGAATTTATTTCATCTCTTATTTGCTCTACTGTTGTAAAGCTCGCAAGTTCTGAATCTGTTATTTTCGCAAATTCACCCTCAAAAAATATAATTCCACTGTTATTTTCATCTATAAATTTTTTAAGATACTCAAAAGGAATTTTCTCAGTTACACCATATTCTATTCCATTACTTAAATAGTTAGGTAAACAAGAAGTTGATGAATCCGTACAAGTACTTAATCTTAATATAACAGATTTCTCATCATTTAATTTCTGATACGTTCCAGTACTTGTACCCGTTATAACTGGCAGAGTATCTAAAGCCAACGAATAATTAAGAGTCATCCCCATTCCAATAACAAATATAACACACACTACTAATATTTTTTTCATCTTTCCCATCTTCTTCATCATAACCCCATCACCGCCGTTCTCCAAATTAAACTACCCGCAATTCCATACTAAAATTATACACTATTTTACATATTTTGTCAATATATAAAATAACTCCCCATCAAGTCGTTACATAATCCCACTCGAAGTCAAAAGGTATCATCTTCATAACAACCAAATCCGTATCAGTCATAAGCAAACCTTCACCTTGCCCAAACGATGATATCATTTCCTTACATGCTTCTGATAACACAAGATACTGAGCTACCTCTCTTGCCACATTCGCATCTTGTTTCATAATAAACTTAGTCGCACATTGGTTTATAACAGCTTTCCCCGACTCTGATGATAAAAATTCATTTACTTGCTGTGAAGCTATAAGTAGCGATATTCTATACTTACGTCCACGTCTTGCTATCGACTCTAAGAAAACTGCAGCGTGAGGATATTTTGCAAACAACCAACCTTCATCGACGATAACACGTTTATGCATTGCTTTAAACTTCCAGTTAGAAAATCTACTCCAAATCCATGACATTACATTAACAACGGCAAAGAATTTCATAAATTCGTCTGTCAAATGTTTTAAATTTATACCTATGATACGTTTTCTTAAATCGATTTTAGTTTGTCCATCAAACATAGATAGCGACCTTCCGTCAACTAATATCTTCATCATTTCAGCGAGTCCCTTAGTAGGCTCATAATTATTTAATTCTACTCTCATTTCTGAAAGTGTGGGCATTTCTTTTTTTACCTTACCTGTAAAAAACTTTCCGTGTAATTCTTCCCTAACTTCTCTATATAAAGACTCTGGATCTCTTGTTATACCTTTTCTTGTATACAGTGTGTTTATAACCTCTTCAACTATAGATATTTCTTGACCTCTTAATGGTTCCTCTCTAAACTTCTCACAAAACATCGAAATCAATTCTCTTATCTCTGATAACTTACTATATATATTTACCTCTTGTCCTTTATCCCCATCTTCAATATCAAGCTCAAAAGGATTGATACCAGAAAACTCCCCAGATTTTATTTCGAAATATTGTCCTCCAAGATGCTTTATAAGATTTTCATACTCGTTTTCTGGGTCAAGTATTATAATCCACTCACCAGAAGCTGCTGCGCGAGCTGCTATAGTCTTCATTGTAACAGATTTACCAGCTCCAGCCATACCAAATATAGCCATCATCGGATTAGTAAGTAGTGGTGGACCTATAAAGCTATCAAAAAATACTGGTGAATTTGTATAAAGGTTATTCCCTAGATATATCCCTCCAGGATGTGACATTTCTGTATTACCAATAGGCACTAGACTTGCAACTACTCCTGTAACTGCATTTCTCATATTATCCATATACTTTATGTTCTTATAAGGAAGTGATGTAATGTATGCTTTAGCCTGGTCATATATACATACTCTAGGTCTCATACCCTTTCTAGCACATATATCCTCTAACCATTCCCCTTTTTGGTCTAGCTCTTCCATATTTTTTCCCCATAAAGTAATAAGTATCTGTACATAACTCATCCTATCTCTATTAGTTTGAACTGCCTCTCTCATAGCATCAAGGTCTGCAACTGCTTGTTGTGAACCATAATCTATCATATTACCTCTTTTTAGCTTCATATACATATTTGACTGATATGAAACTAATTTACTTGTAAGCTTTTTTACAACCTGTGCGTCTGGTACATTTTCTATATAAGTACTTACACTTATATTATCTATTTCAAATAAATCATTTAAAATCCCTACATGCATTTTCCTAGGGTATTTATCTATAACATATACTCTGGCATATTTGCCTGGACCAGTATATACATAATCTTTACCTTCCTCAAAAGCATCAGGCAAAAACAAATCTATAATATCCCTTCTAGGCATAAAGCTTCTTTCATCCTTTTGAGCCACTTCTTTTTCTTTTTTCTTTTTCTTTACATTCTCTATTGCCATACGTCACACCTCCATATTATTTTGTTTCCTATGTAACTTAATGATAGAAAAGCCTTTTTATTTATTACTATTTTCTAATTTTTCGCCTACACTATATGTACTAAACACATCATTTTCTAACATATGCTCTATTGAAATATTAGAGCCTTTGTTTAACACATTAGCAAATAATTGAGCTATTTTCTCTTTTTCAAGAACATTTACCCTCATTTTAGCCATTGATAATGCACCCATTACTGTTCCTACTCTATTTCTAAGCTCTGATAATGCTCGTTTCTTATCAACCACGCCATCTATACCAATAACGCAATAGCTTTTTCTAACATATACATGCCTTGAATTTTCTAATTCTAGTAATCTTTCATATAAACTCAAAGAATAATCCTTAAGCTTTTGATCTATTGCATCATCTATATCCTTAGTAACGGCAAGTGCCTTCTCTGCTGAAACTTTAGTATCAACCTTTGTAGAAGTAGTAAAAAATTGGATTGAAAAATTCAAAGCAAGTCCTAGCTCTACTAATGAATTTTCAAAAATGTTTTTTTCGTCATCGTTTAGCAGTGCAAAGTCTGGAGAAGATATCGAAAGAATTATTCTAAGTCCATTACCTCTCTTTAGCTTTATTATAGAGTTCTCTATATCCTCTATTTCTAAGTATTCCTGCAACTTACTTCTCTCTACCTCTTCTTTTTTTATGTCCCTTACATTTTCACCAGCATTAGGATTTAAATCAAATTTACCTATACTAATATTTACTCCAGCACCTGACTGCTTTCGATAAACTAACCAAAATCCTATACCTGATGCTATCGATGCAAAAACCATAACCATTGTGATAATATTACTTATATTTCCCATATAAAACACCTCCGCTTAGTTATATTAATCTTTATTTATCGTTATACTTTATTACTTTTTTCCTCAATTTAAATCTCGTCATTTTAAAAACATATGAATCTGAATTCATACTATCCATGGAGCCAAAAGCTAAAAATGCAGATATAGCAAGAGCTATTAAAAGAATTACAACTTTCAATATTACAATAAATATATTAAAGTTAGTTAACCAACTCATATCTACAACAAACTCAACTATAGCAACAATCAAAGCTATAGAAAGCCATCCTGCTTGCCTAAGAGATAAATATCCACCTATCAATTTATCCTCTTCTTCCATATCAAAAGGAACTCCAAACATCCTCATCTAAAACACCCCCAAATACAATTTATAATATTAAATTTATTTTAATTTATCGTTACTCTTATTTTACATCATTTTTCTTTTAAATTCAATAATAATTTACAAAAAAAATAAAAAAATTAGGAAACCCTAATTTTTTATTTTTTGATTCTACCTAATTCCCATTGTATAATACTCAACTGGCGAATAATCATCTGTCAATATTGGTATATCATTCGGTATCTCTTCCTTCCATAAATGTGCTAAATATTCGTTTAATTCTGAATCTGTACTCTCAAACGAAGGTTTATCCTTCGATTTCAATGCCACTAACATTATATTTTGAATTTCTTCTCCATTCTTTATACCTTCTACAGGAAATACATATACTTGTGGGAAAATATTTTTATAGGTTTTATATTCACCCCTAAAAAATTTACCTTTATCACCTTCAATTGATGATATTATATTAATCACTACTACTCCGTTATCATTTAATACATTATACATTTTTTCTACAGCATCTTTTGTAGTTAGTTGATAAGGTACAGATTTTGATCTAAAAGCATCTCCATAAATAACATCATATTTATTTTTAGTCTTATTTAAAAATATTCTTCCATCTTCATGAAAGATTCTAAGTCTAGGATTATTTTTTAATCTAAATTCACTTTTAGCAATATCAGTAACTCTAGAATCTATCTCTGCAACATCTATCGTTGCATTAGTATATTTATTTAAATAATATTTAGGATAAGAATATGCAGCTCCACCTAACATTAAAGCTTTATTAAAACCTGTATTAAAATGTTCAGCTAAATCATAATATTTTGTATATTCAAAAACCAACTCATCATTATTTAAATACATTGCTGAACTATACTCATTTCCAGTTTGAAAGACTTTTACTTCCTTATTCTCATAATACGTAGGATATATCCATATTCTGCTGTATTCAGTATCAATATCTTTTAAATCCGTTTTCCCATATACAAGAAATGCAGGATTAGGTATTAGTAATGTCATAATTAAAATAATAAAAAATAGTATATTTAATTTAAATCCCTTATCAAAATATACTATAAAAGAAGTAAATAACAATACAATACTAATAATAAGTAAATTTTTTTCACT
>Ga0154526_1083_pt2 | contig 34162 bp, 31 predicted proteins | sample RifGroE2_FD_105669 | JGI IMG/M metagenome (GOLD analysis project Ga0154526, IMG submission 105669) | Clostridiales bacterium GWE2_32_10
AAATGCCAAGGCTGATGATCATCCTACAGCTATTGTCTATGATTATTCTATAAAGATACTCTTTGTTATAGGGCTTGGGTTGTTTATAAGAATGTATAATTATGTAATGTTTGATGGTATTATAAAAGGTGGTGGAGATGCGACTGAAACTTCGGAAAATAGATTGATATGGAGTAGAGAAATTTTAGGAGAGAAAAGAATGGAGTATATTAGAAACCTGCCATTAACTCATGAAATGTACATAAGTGGAAGCTTGGTTAGATTTATGCATATATCACCTAATAGTGTGTATGAGAAGGGGGCTTATATAGATGATGAATATGGGAAGATCAAAATATTTTATCCAACTGAATATACACAGAGTGATAAAGTAGCCGACATTGTTTTTTATGCTGACATGCATCAACAATTATTACAAAGATTTTTTTATAAAACTTTGATAAATGTAGGAAGTGTTGGTACTCCTATAGAGTCGCTTCAAAACGACGAATATAATGGAGATTACTTAGAATTAACAAATGCCATGTACTGTATAATAGAAGGAGATATAAACGAAGAAAAAGAAAAAACAGGTTTAGGTATTCAATTCGTAAGAGTTCCGTATAGTATAGAAGGAGAGATACAACTAGCACGTGACAATGATGTGATAGAGATTGAAACTTATGCAAGGGAGCTTAGAACAGGAGAATCTAGAGTAAAAGATGTTATAAATCAAAAATATAAGGAACTAAGAAGAAACCAGGCGGAGAGATATTTGAAATAGGTGGATAAATAAGGCTCGAGGAGAAAGAGTAGGTGATAACTTGTGAATTTAGTAGAAAATCAGCATATTGAGCTGAAACGAGAGGTAGTTGATGATTTGGCAAAGGAGATAATAGCTTTTGCTAATGTAGATGGAGGTAAAATTTATATTGGTGTAGATGATGATGGAACTATTATAGGCATAGATGACCCTGATGCAGTATCGCAGAAGATATCTAATATAGTGACCGAAAGTATAGACAAAGATTTGAAAGGTTATATAAGTATAGAAAATGAAATAATAGAGGGCAAAAACATAATAGTAATACATATAGCAAGAGGTGCAGATAGACCGTATTATCTGAAAAGCAAAGGACTTATGCCGAGTGGAGTATATGTAAGAGTCGGTACAACAAAGAAACCAGCATCAGACGAACTGATAAAGCGTATGATATATGAGAGTATGGATACAAGTTATGAACGAACAGTATCAGAGAATCAAGAATTGACGTTTGAATATCTACAAAAGAAATTCAAAGACAAGAAAAAAGAATTTAAGATGAATGCATTGAATTTTAGAAATAAAGATGGAATGTATAATTTTGCGGCATTTTTATTTTCAGACCAGAACACGTATGATATTAAATGTGCAACTTATGAGAAATTAAGTAAAGTTATATTTAGAGATAGAGAGTTATGTGAAGGGAGTTTGGTTGAGTGCTTAGATAAAGCTTTATTATATGCTAAATATCATAATATGACAAGAGGTGTAATTACGAGCAGTCCAGCAAGGATAGATCAAAAAGACTACCCAGGTGATTCAATAAGAGAAGCACTGATAAATGGAATTATACATAAAGATTATTATATGAATGGTTCTACAAGAATGGAATTTTTTGATGATAGAGTAGAAATAATGTCAATGGGAGCACTGCAAAAGGGACTGTCAGTCGATGATATGCTTGATGGAACTACTGCATATAAAAATCCGATTATAGTTAGGGTATTTCATATATTAGAATACATAGAGCACTATGGTACAGGTATACTAAGAATAAAGGAAGCATATGAAAACTATGATAATAAGCCAGAATTTAAAGTGGGAGATAGTTATGTTCGAGTAACTTTATATAACACAAATTACTATGAACCAGTAGCAAGAGAAGAAGTAAGAACTATGACAAATGCAATAATTTTCCCAGCAGGTTTAACTGAACAAGAGAAAGTGGTATATGAATATTTATTGAAAAATAATAGTATAACTAGGAAAAATGTCGAAATAATAGTAAATGTAAAATATAGTAGAGCGGGAGAAATAATAAATGGACTATTAAATAAAAATATAATAATAAAAGAAGGTAATACAAAAAAATCTTTTTATAAACTAAAATAATCTACCGGTAATCTACCGGTAATCTACCGGTAATCTACCGGTAATCTACCGGTAGATTATAAAAGAACCATCAAATTAGAACACGGTCATAGCGAATAATTAAATATGCATGACGGAAGAATTGAGAAAGGAGGAGTCGTTTTGAAGGAGTATTTATTATCAAGGAATTCTGAACAAATAAAACTACATAATACATATTGTGGTGAACAACCCGAATTTTTGTTAGAGTTATTAAATGCACCAGAGGTACTTAGACTAGATGGAATATCGGTGAGTTGTGGTGGATGCTATACTAAGTTTTTAAAGCATAAATATTTTTTGTCTAAGCTTGACCATAGCTATGGTATGGCTTTAATAATGTGGAACCACACAAGAGATAAGACTCAAACTTTATCGGCACTTTTTCACGATATATCTATTCCAGTTTTTTCTCATGCAGGAGATTTTTTTCTCGGTGATTCTCTAAAACAAGAGGCTTCTGAAACTATGACGTCCGAGATTATTAGAAACTCAAGTCAGGTCATGAGTTTTCTAGAAAAAAATAATATTAGTTTGTCGGATGTAGACGATTATAAAAAATATCCACTTGCAGATAACGATAAACCAAGACTTGCAGCGGATAGGCTAGAGACACAGCTACATTTTCCTCTTTCCATTGGAAGTATTAGTTTAGATGTTGCTAAGGAGATATATAAAGATATTACCATATTAAGAAATGAGGACGATAATCCTGAGCTCGGGTTTAAATCTTTAAAATACGCCGAGCAATTTGCTAATATAGCTTTAGATAGCGACAAGAAATATTATAGAAGCTTTGAGGCTATTACTAATAATCAAATGATTGTAATGATATTAGAAAACGTGATAAAAGAGGGTTTGATTAATAAGGAAGATATTTTTATTAAAACTGAGAAACAAATAATAGATATTATCAAAACTAGTGGCAGTAGAAGACTCAAAAGTATATGGATGTATTTTGAAGAACTACATGACAAACATAAAATCACAGTTACCGCTGCAGAGCCGTTTGGTAATAAACTTTATGTTTCAAAAGTGAATGTTAAAAAGAGATATATAGACCCTCTGGTAAAAGCAGAGACTGGAATTTATAGAATTTCTGAATTGTCTAAGGCGATTAATGAATCGCTTAAAAATTATAATAATGAAGTTGATAATTTTTATGCTAGTGTGGATATAGATTTTTAGAAGTGCTTTAAAAAGTTAAGAATGGGTATGAGTTAGTAGAATATGAAGATACAGAACCCTATAATATAACGAAATCTTTTATAAATGCAAGGGATTCGATGCTAGAAGTATTGTTAGGAGACTGAGTTAGGAGGGGAGGAAATTTTATGAATATAGGTTTAGGAGTTATCAAAATAGTTGATTTTGATGTAGAAGGTAATATACAAAGAATAGAAATGGCTATTAAGAAAGTTAAAGAGCAGGGTATTGATTTTTTGTGCTTTGGAGAAGCAGTATTAAATGGATTTGATGGAATTACATGGGATTTAAAAAAAGATTTGAAAAATAACGCTATATCACAACACTCGGAAGTAATAAATAAAATTAAAATTCTAGCTATTGAAAATAAAATAGCAATTGGAGTTGGTTATTATGAAAAGGATGGGGAAAATATATATGATAGCTATATTATATTTGGTGAAAATGGAGAGAAGTTAATTAATTATAGGAGAGTATCGAAAATGTGGAAGCCTGAGAGAGTATATGGTACTAACTATCAAGAAGGAACAAAGTTTGAAACCTTTGAATACAAAGGAAAAATTTTTTCAATAGTAATATGTGGGGATTTATGGCATGAGGAACATCAACAGACTATTAGAAATATGGAATTTGATTATTTATTATGGCCTTTGTATATTAGTTATAGTGTAGAAGAGTGGAAAGAGAATGCAAACAAACAATATTCAGAAAAAGTAAAATTAGGAAATAAAAATACATTTGTGATAAATTCATGGGATGATAGAATAGGTATGGCTAATGGAGGGGCATTTTATATAAAAGCTGATGGAACTATAATGAAAGAATTACCAATGCTTAATGAGGGGATTTTAAAACTAGAGTTGTGAAGGTAGATATTAGAGGAAAATCTGACCTGAGAGGAGGGAGAAAGCTATGGCAATAATAACATTTAGTTTTTCAGGGGTATATAAGGATGCATTAATAAGTAAACAAAAAACAGCATCTATTGTATTAGGAGATAAGAAAATAGGAGTAGGTGAAAGTGTATTAGTTACTGTTTCGGATGAAGATAATTTATATGATGGAAATAGTTTGAATATTATCGGAACCGGTGTGATAAAAAAGGAAGAAGTAAAGCTTGTGAAGGATATAGATGAGGGACAAGCGAAAAGATGTAGCTATAATAACATAAGCGAGCTGAAGGAAGGGCTTAAACATTGGTATGACGCTGATGATAGGACTGTTGTGACATATTTTGAATTTGATATTGAATTTAGGGGGGAAACAAACTATGAAAAATCAAAATAGGGTTGTACTAATAACTGGAGCCGCACAAGGGATTGGAGAAGCGATTGCTTATCAATTTGCGAGTTTAGGAGATATAGTTGTGCTAAATGATTTTTTTAATTTTTATAAAATGAAGAATGTAGAAGAAAATATAAAAAATAGATATGGAACAAATTATAAATCGTTTAAAGCAAACATTTCAGATGAAGCCGATGTTTATGAAATGGTTAATATGATCATTGCGGAGTATGGGAAGATAGATGTTCTCGTTAACAATGCAGCTATTGTAAAAGATATGGATTTACAAAAAAGGGATGGGGGAGAATTTAGAGAGACTATAAATAATAATCTGACTGGTACATATATTATCACCAAAAAAGTATCTGAAAGCATGTTAGAAAACAAAAAGGGAAGAATTATTAATATTGTTTCAACAAATGGTATTGATTGTATTAATCCTGAGAGTATAGATTATGATGCCTCAAAAGCAGGAATCATTTCCCTTACAAAAAACTTTGCAAAATATTTAGCTCCATATATAACTGTGAATGCAGTTGCTCCAGGGTGGGTAAATACAGAGATGAACAAACAATTGCCAGATGATTTTCTACAATCAGAGCAGGAAAGAATTTATTTAAGACGATTTGCAGAACCAGAAGAAATAGCAAATCTTGTGTACTTTTTAGCTTCTGATGAAGCTGGGTATATCAATGCTGAAACTATAAAAATAGATGGTGGAATGTAGAAATTAAATATAAAAGGAGATGTTTTATATTGGATCATGTAGTATATCTAGATGCAAAAGCTGATGAGCTAAATAAAATTTTGAGTAAGGAAAAGACTATGATTATAAGGGGAGCAACAGGTAGGAAGCTTCCCTATGGTAGGGTGAATATCGGGGATGTTCTTTATTTTATCAATAATAATGCTGAAGGTATTGTAAAAGCAAAGGCAATAGTACAGAATGTTTTTAATTCAGATAAAATGGATGAAGCTGAATCAATAGAACTAGTTAAATCTAATCAAGACAAACTAAAATTAACAGATAAACAATTTGAAAGATGGGCTGGTAAAAGGTATATAGTATTAATAGAAATTACAGCTGCACAATTGTGCAGCGAGGAATTTAGAATAGACAAAAGTAGCTATTCAAACATGGATGATTGGCTACCAGTAGAAAATATTGATTCAGTGAAGGAATAATTCAGACCTGACCCTATTCCATTCTTTTAACTACAGTCTCTCTAAAAGCTCGTCACTTTCTTCAAAAGTAAGCTGGTTACCTAAACTAATACATCTATTATATTGCATTTGTTTTATATCTAACTCACGGCTAGCTTTTTTATTAGTACCATCTTTTAGTAAAGTGCATGTAAGTCCATTAATAGATTGTGAAATATCATAAAAAATATTATATTCTCCAATATAATCCCCAAGCGGATTATATTGCTTAGAGCAGTGGTAAATTCTAGGATCATAGCAATGTGGAGAATTAAAATCAGATAAACGAGGGTTTTGTAAAGAATGGAGTATATATTCATCGCTTAAAAGATGAGTATTCTCATTTAGAACTTTTTGTAAAAGGGTTCCACAAAACACGCTTCTACCGTCTATATTTAAATTAGAAGGAGATAAAAACTTTTCCTCCAGTAATTTAAATATATTATTGTTATTAGGAAATATATTGGCTATACCTGCGAGAATAACTGCTGAATAATGGTCATAAACAGACACATTCATTGCAGCAGAATTCGGATGTATATTTTCAATAAATAAACTCGCGATATCTTCATCATTGGAACACATAACATCAATTATTGCAAAAATTAATTCTAATGAAATAGGTTTTACATCATTAGGATATTTATTGCAATAATTTTGCTCAATAAGCCTTGGAAAATATTTAATATAGTAATTAATAATATCTGTTTCTTTTCCAGAAGAGTACATTTGAGGGGCTTCGGGCATAAATTTAGTAAACCTTTCTATTACATCTTTGTTATTCATAAATCTCCTCCAAAATTTTAAATTTTTATTATTTTACCATGAATAACAAAATAAGTCAATAAATAGCAAATTAATTTTTAAAAACATTTTATATAAAATCCTTGTAAATTTATAAAAAAAAATATATAATATATTCAATGCTTTAAATTTTATTTATGCAATCTGTGGAAATTATGGATTATATTTAGGAAAGGGGAGTTTTACAATGGATAAGAAGGTTATGAAAACTATGGATGGTAATACAGCTGCCGCTTACGTGGCTTATGCGTTTACTGAGGTAGCAGCAATATATCCTATAACGCCATCATCAACAATGGCAGAGATTGTAGATGAATGGTCATCTATGGGTAAGAAAAATATTTTTGGACAACCAGTATTAGTTGCAGAAATGCAATCAGAAGCGGGGGCAGCGGGGGCGGTGCATGGATCACTTCAGGGTGGGTCATTGACTACTACCTTTACAGCATCACAAGGGCTACTTCTTATGCTACCTAATATGTACAAGATAGCAGGGGAGCTACTTCCAGGGGTATTTCACGTAACAGCGAGAGCTCTTGCGGGGCATGCTTTGTCGATATTTGGGGATCATTCGGATGTTATGGCAGCAAGACAAACAGGCTTTGCATTACTTGCATCAAGCTCAGTTCAAGAGGTTATGGATTTAGCAGGGGTAGCACATCTTTCGGCTATCAAGTCTAGAGTTCCGTTCCTTCATTTTTTTGATGGATTCAGAACTTCGCATGAAGTACAAAAAATAGAAACTATAGCTTATGAAGATTTTGATAAATTGGTAGACCATGATGCTATACAAGCATTTAGAAATAAGTCACTGAACCCAGATAGACCAGTAACTCGTGGTACTGCTCAAAACCCTGATATATTCTTCCAAGCAAAGGAAGCATCAAATGGGTTTTATGACAAGCTACCTGATGTAGTGGTTGATTATATGAACAAAATATCAACGCTAACAGGTAGAAGCTATAAGCCGTTTCACTACTATGGAGCACCAGATGCTGAGAGAATAATAGTGGCTATGGGTTCAGTATGTGAAGCTATAGAGGAAACTATAGATTACCTAGCTTCTAAAGGCGAAAAGGTAGGTCTTATCAAGGTAAGATTATATAGACCATTTGTTGCTAAGTATCTTTTAGATGTTCTTCCAAATACAGTAAAAAAGATAGCTGTACTTGATAGAACAAAAGAGCCAGGATCAGAGGGTGAGCCTTTATACAAAGACATTAGAGCAATGTTTTATGAAACAGAAAATAGACCGCAGATAGTAGGTGGTAGATATGGACTTGGTTCTAAAGACACAACTCCATCACAAATCAAAGCTGTATTTGATATGTTAAATGGTACCCTAAAAAATAACTTTACTATAGGTATAAATGATGATGTAACACATCTTTCACTAGAGGTTAAAGAAAATATAATGACCGAAAAAGAAGGCACAGTAAGATGTAAATTCTACGGTCTTGGTTCTGATGGTACAGTTGGTGCAAACAAAAATGCAATAAAGATTATTGGGGATGATACAGACCTATATGCCCAAGGGTATTTCTCGTATGACTCTAAAAAATCTGGAGGAGCAACGGTATCTCACTTAAGATTTGGTACGCAACCTATAAAATCAACCTATCTTATAGATGAGGCGGATTATGTGGCGTGTCATGCTCAAGCATATGTTAACCAATATGATATAGTTGCAGGACTCAAGAAAGGCGGAGCTTTTGTTTTAAATTGCATATGGGATGAAAAAGCATTAGAAGAAAATTTGCCTGGAAAAATAAAGAGATATATTGCAGAAAATAATATAGAGTTCTACACAATAAACGCTACAAAGCTAGCTGAGGATTTAGGGCTAGGTGGAAAGATAAATATGATAATGCAGGCAGTATTCTTTAAACTTGCAAATGTTATACCTTTGGAACAGGCTATTAAACATTTAAAGGATGCAATAGATAAGTCATATGGAAAAAAAGGACCAGAGGTTCTCAAAATGAACTATGATGCGGTAGACAAAGGACTCAAAAATATAAATAAAATAAATGTGCCGGATGCTTGGAGAAATGCAGAATTATCTTCAGACCCAGATGAGGGCGACCTACCAGTGTTTATACGAAATAGGCTTATACCTATGAATGCACTCGAAGGGGATAGGATACCTGTAAGTACCTTCAAAGGCTCAGAGGATGGAACATTTGAGTCAGGCTCAGCAGCATATGAGAAAAGAGGCATAGCTACAAATGTACCACAATGGATACCTGAAAATTGTATTCAATGTAACCAATGTTCGTTTGTATGTCCTCATTCTGTAATACGACCATTCTTGCTTACAGATGAAGAACTAGCAAATGCACCAGAAGGAATAAAAACTAAAAAAGCTACAGGCAAAGGTTTAGAAGGTTTGAATTACAAGATACAAATTTCTACTCTAGACTGTACAGGCTGTGGAAATTGTGCCGATGTATGTCCAGCTAAAAACAAGGCATTAGAGATGAAACCGATTGAAACTCAAACAGAAACAGAGGTACCAAACTGGAATTATGTAAGATCTCTCCCAGCAAAAGATAGTTTAATGGGAAAAGATACTGTAAAAGGTTCACAGTTCTCACAACCATTATTTGAATTCAATGGCGCATGTGCAGGCTGTGGGGAAACTCCGTATATCAAGGTAGTTACCCAGCTATTCGGAGATAGAATGGTTATCGCGAATGCAACAGGATGTTCTTCTATATGGGGAGGCTCAGCACCATCAACTCCTTACTGCAAAAATGATGAAGGACATGGACCAGCATGGGCAAACTCACTATTTGAGGATAATGCGGAATACGGATATGGTATATCACTTGGTATTAAGAAGGTTAGGGAACAGCTAAAAACAAAAGCAGAAAGATTACTAGAGCTTGATACTGATACTGAAACTAAAGAAGCATTTAAAAACTGGATAAATGGGAAAGAGGATTCTGACACATCTAAAGCGGCTACAAAAGGATTAGAGAAAATATTTGATAAAAAATATGATAATAAAGAGGTATCAGATATAGTAGATTTCTTTAAAGCAAACAAGGAATATCTAACACAAAAATCTATGTGGATACTGGGTGGAGATGGATGGGCATACGATATAGGCTATGGCGGACTTGACCATGTGCTTGCATCAGGTGCTAATGTAAATGTGCTCGTATTTGATACAGAGGTTTACTCAAATACAGGAGGACAGTCGTCAAAATCAACTCCAACAGCAGCTATAGCAAAATTCGCAGCATCCGGAAAGAAAACTAAAAAGAAAGACCTAGGCATGATGGCAGCAAGCTACGGCTATGTATATGTAGCCCAAGTATCTATGGGAGCCAACAAAAACCAGTTCATGAAGGCTATCATGGAGGCAGAGAGCTACGACGGACCATCAATAATAATAGCCTATGCACCTTGCATAAACCACGGAATAAAAGCAGGTATGGGTAGAACCCAAGAAAGAATGAAGCTTGCGGTTGACTCAGGCTACTGGCATCTATGGAGATTTGACCCAAGGCTAAAGGAACAAGGCAAAAACCCATTTGTGCTTGATTCTGGAGAACCTAAAATGAATTTTAAGGAATATTTATTAGGCGAAGTGAGATATACTGCACTGAAAAAGCAATTTCCTGAGACAGCTGATAAGCTATTTGATGAGGCTGAGAAACAGGCAAAGGATAGATATGATGGATATGTTAGAATGAGCAAGATGGAGTATTAACTCATCTTCTGTCCCTCAACCCCAACCCCTCTCCCACCTCAGGAGAGGGGCTTCTCTTGCGGCTCTGTCGTTGCGAGGAACGAAGCAATCTCTTTTTTAAAATTACTAGTATCCAATAATATCTTATAATGTAATAATATAACAAAAAAATCTTGACATATTTGGAAGTTTTCAGTTATAAAGATTTTCAATTTATGTTATTAAATAAAAATTAGGAAAGTATTGACAAATATAAAATATTAGTGTATAATTGACAAAAATAAAATTATATAGGAGGTAATTATTAATATGAATGCAATTAATAAAGAAGTGGATAAAGGTAATTTAGAAATAGTACCTTTAGGAAATGGGTTTACAGCAGATTATTTAATGCTAACGCAAGGAAAAGTCGGAGGAATGACCGTTGGAAGAAAATATAATAATAATGGAGAAAGACTAGGAGATATAGTATATAATTCTGATGAAAGTATATTTAAAACGGGGGTGGACGTTAATGTGTATCCAGGCGGATTGGTTTATAGTGTAAATAAATTTATAGATAAAACAAGCGGCAAGATAATATATATATCTGAGCTATGTAAATTGGACGGAACTATAATAGCCACAAATAGTTCTGATGAAATTGAAGAGATTAATAGGATTTACTATCATGATAGTATTAATTCACTTTACCAGGATACACTTATCATGCAAACAGGAGAAAAAGAAGTAACTTGGTTTTCTCCTGATGGTGATGAAATTTGTAAAGGTTCTAGAATTAATGCAGGAATAAATGGAATATTAGAAATAAATGGAATAATTTATGATAGAAAAATGAATCAAATAGGCATAGGAATTATATGCGATAATGCGAGCAGAGAAGAAACCTATACTATAGATGGTCAAATATACCATGGAAATGAAATATCTTTTGTATTAAATTTGGGAGGTACATATATAGTGAGGACAGATGGTACTATATTAGCAAGTGGGGAGGTAGAAGAATTAAAGAATAAAGGAATAATACATGAACCTGACACAAAGTGTATATTAAATTATGGAAAATATATTGCTGATGAATTAAAAAAAATGGGAAATATGGTAGATGAAAATGAAGGTGGATTGGAAGTTGAAGATAAAGCCAGAATTTTAAAATATATAAAATCTTGTGAAAAAGGAATAAGCAAAGATATGACACCAAGTGATATATTCGAAAGACAGCTTATTACATCTACTGAAGTAGATAAAGACGGACAAGGATGGGTTGAGGAATTTAGCGAATTAATGGATGCTACAAATCAACGTGAATCAGGAGAAACAGTAGATCCACATCCAATTACAGAAAAATTTGGATTTAGTGGTCTAGGTGATTGAAATCACCCACCTAATATAAGCTCAAGCAGCTTCTTAACCCCAGAACTTGGTATAGTGTTATTCATAACTGCTATGCCAATGTTTCTTTTAGGAACACTAGGTACAGTCTTAATCTCAAAAAGACTCCCATCCTCCAAATCCTTAGTTATAAAATCTCGAGTAGCATATCCTATCCCAAAGCCGATTTTAGTGAAATCCATGACTAGATTATAGCTTACGATCTCTATTCTAGGTGTTAATTCTATATTATTTTCTATCAAAAAGTTATCTAAAAACTCCCGAGTGTTAGATGGCTTTTTTTGAAATATTAAAGGGTAAGTCTTTAATTCCTCTAAAGTAATTGTTTTCCCAGAAAGATATGAATATTCTTTACTAGCGACAAAGCAGTCTTGAACTTCTTTGAATGGGATAATATCAATGTCTTTAGTGGTTTTAATAGGTAGATTTAAAACAAGTATATCAACTGTCCCATTTCTTAGCATGTGCAACAAATCTTTAGTTAAATTATTAGTTATTTCTATATCTATATTAGGATAAAGCTTGTGAAATTGCTCTATATACGGAAGTAAAACATGCCGTGTTACAGTAGTACTTGCTCCGATTTTTATATTTCCTGTTTCTAAATTCAACAACTCTGAAAATTTATTTTCCCCATTATAAAAAAACTCCACGCCCTGCTTTATATAGCTGTAAAAAATCTTTCCTTCCTCAGTTAATGTAACCCCTTTCTTAGTTCTAACAAACAAAGCTCCCCCTAGCTGTGACTCTAGCTTCTTTATTGATTGTGTAACTGCTGGCTGAGAAATATATAATTCATTAGCTGCCTTTGATATACTACCATTTTTAGCAACAACATAGAATATATTATAAAGCTCAAAATTGATATTCATATAACCACTCCTTATAATTAATATAACAAATATATATTTTACTTATATCACATTTTGACGTATAATGCAAGATATAAATTAAATTACTTGATTGTCGTTGCGAGGAACGAAGCAATCTCTCTTTAAAAACGGGATTGCCACGCCAAAGAGCAGGCTCGCAATGACAAAACGAATAGAAAGGAGCAATATTATGATTTTACAAGAAAAAATATTAGAGGATTTAAAAAATGAAGGGAAGTATTCAAATGGAGATGTAAAGCTTGAGTTAACTCAAGATGGAGTAGATATGATTTTCAACAAAAAGGAAAATATACGAGAAACTTTACTTACTGGTATAGATAAAAAAGAAATTTTGAATGCTAACCCAGCGGAAATACAAGTAACTGATTTTATTTCTAAAAATACAAAAATCACTAAAGATACAAAACAACAATTAATTTTAAGTAGTTCAGGAGGTATCGAAGACTGCGTAGACGAGTTATTAAACTTTTGCTATAGAATGCAAGAAACATACGATAAAACCGCAAGCCATATTACTAGAATGTTTGGTAGTTACATACTAATAGTTCGACGAAATGATGAACTTAAAGCCATATACTCAACTCCATCACCTATGAAGTACTGCCCATTAATGTTCAAGCTTTTGCGAGAAATCGGTGGAGATATAGCTGATAACCTATTAGCTTCATTAAAAAATGGAAAGCAGGATGAATATCAAAAACATATGCTAGACTTGATCAATAATGTTGTAATAAAAGGCGGAGGATTCAATGATAATAGACCTCTTAACTCATGTGAAAAAAATGTTACTTTTGGAGCATCAGAAATAATGTCAGATGCAATGCAAACAGGAAAAATAGATGCAGCTGTTATTGTATCAAATAATTTAGGTACAGTTATAACCACAACCCCAGTCACAACCCAAGGTGTAGTAAAAAGGATGACGGGCTTATTCTACACAACTCCAAGTCCTGATTTGGTTAAAGGAGCATTCAAAAATGACATAATTCCAGTTTTCCCTTTTACAGGTAAAATAGATCAAGTAGAGGGTGTAAAGCAGGCGATAAAGCTGGGATTCAAAAATATCTCGGTATCGGTAGCAGCAAATGATAATTACAAATTAAAGGAATTATCAAGCCTAGAAACTGAGGGTATAAATATCTACAGATTTGGTTTATGTGCCACCGGGATAAACAACGAAACAGCAGAAATTATGGCTCAAAATGCGGACATAGTCTGGTCTTGTGCATCAAAGCCAGTTCGTGAGCTAATAGCTCCAAAAGCAATATCACAAGTAGGAGTAAAAATACCTGTGTATATATTAAGTAAACGAGGATGGGAACTTGTGAAACCTAGGATTGGCGAGATTGATGGGAAGTTTGATTTGGATGGAGTCATATTAGCTGATGGTGAGAATATGCCCGTGATATACAATAAACAAGGTGAGCTTGTTTCGATGAAATTTAGCGAGCTTGATGAAAGATGTGTCGATTGCCCAGAGCCTTGTGTGTGATGCTAAATAAAATAATTTATTTATTTTTACAAAAATACTTGAAATATGTTTATAAAAATATTATAATTGTAGAGAACATTACAAATTTCTAATTTAAGCAATAAAATATAATGGAAATGAGGGATATTTTTATATGAAGAAAATACTTTTTGTTGACGATGAAGAACAGATATTAAGATCAATCACACGACTCTTTAGAACAACTGATTATGATATATATACAGCTCCTGAAGGTGAAAGTGCCCTTAAAATATTGGAGACAGAAGAAATAGATTTAATAATCAGTGATATGAGAATGCCTTTTATGGATGGTTATGGATTATTATCTAAGGTGAAGGAACTATATCCTAAAGTAATAAGAGTAATGTTAAGCGGATATACTGAAGAAAAATTAATTTTTAAAGCAATCCAAAAAAATATAGCTAAATTATATGTATTTAAGCCCTGGGAAAATGAAAAATTGCTAAATGTTGTAGATCAGATATTCGAAAGCAAAAAATCCATAAAGGATAACAATCTTTTGATACATATAAATAACATTGAAGAACTTATTACTACTAATGTTAATTATCAAAGAATACTTTCACTTATTCAAAGTGGTACAGATATAGAAAAAATAACATTTGAAATAGAAAAAGATCAATCAATAGCTTTAAAAGTACTTCATGTTGCAAATTCAGCCTACTGTAATGTAAAAACAGGCTCCATAAAGCAGGCTGTTTCTTATTTAGGACTTCAAAATATTAACAATATTATACTATCATATTCTGCGATTGATACCTTTGACAACGATTCATTAGCAACATATTTAAATATGTTGAGTAAGCACTCATTTGTAACTAATAAATTAGTAAAATACATATATAACAAGCTTTTGTGTAAAGAATTAAGCGAAAAATATAGTGCTATAGGGCTACTTCATGATGTGGGAATAGTATTTCTGTTTAAATGCTTTGGAGAAAAATATTATAATTTATTTATAAAATCTATACAAGAAAACATAAATATTGCTGAGCTTGAAAGAGAAATACTTGGAACTACTCATGAAGAAGTAGGAGGGTATCTTTTGAATTGGTGGGGGCTGCCAGATCAGATTGTGGAAGCAGCTTTTTTTCATCATATGCCAATGGACATTAGAGTAATAAATAAAGAGATGGTTTGTGTTGTACATCTCGCTGATAAATATTCTTGGGATATTATTAAAGAAAAGTGTCCATGTAATTTTAATGACGCTGTATTTGATTTTCTTAATATTGAAAAAGGTAGGTTTGAAGAGGAGTTAAAGAATTTTATGTCTGTTTTAGGCGAAAGGGATGAATAGTATGTTTAAGAAATTTTTAGTTTTAGCTATGTGTATTATTGTTACAGGGTTATTTGTAGGTTGTGGAGGTAAGTCTTCAAATGATGGGCTTATTCAAGATGAAAACACATTAAATGGAGAGTCTAAAGGTGAGACTAAGCCTTATACCGTTGCTCTTGTTATGAAAACCTTAACAAATCCTTTCTTTGTTAAGATGGAAGAAGGTGCAAGAAAAGCAGAAGAAGAACTTGGAATCAATCTGATTGTTAAGACAGGAGCAAAAGAAACATCTATTGAACAGCAGATAGGAATTGTAGAAGAACTTATAGAACAAAAAGTTGATGCAATAGTTATAGCACCAGGAAGTTCTACAGAGCTTGTGCAGGTATTAAAAAAAGCACAAGATGTAGGTATAAAAATTGTCAACATAGATAATAGACTTGATATAGAATTATCGAAAAAAGTGGGGTTAGTAAATGTACCATTCATAAGTGTGAAAAATAATGAAGGTGCATATCTTTCAGCTAAATATATTTCGGATATGATAACAACACCTACAAAAACAGCAATAATTGAAGGGATTAGAGATGCAGATAATGCTAATCAAAGAAAAATTGGTGCAGAGAAAGCTTTTGGTGAGAATAAAAACATAAATATAGTTGCTAGTGAAACAGCAAATTGGAAAATTGATGAAGCTCGTACAGTTGCAGCATCTGTATTTAAAAAGAATTCCGACATAAAAGCAGTATTTTGTGCAAATGATATGATGGCACTTGGGGTTATAGAGTGTCTAAAAGAAAATGATATTAAGGACGTGCTAGTAGCAGGATTTGATAATCTTGATGATGCAAGAAAAGCTATAAAAGAAGGTACGCTCTCAGTTACGATAGACCAACAGGCCGATATTCAAGGTTACACGGGGGTTATGAAGGTAATTGATCTTATAGAAGGTAGGGAAGTTCCCAATGAAACTTTTGTGCCAGTAAAAGTAATAACAAAAAAAGATTTACAATAATCTTCTAAATTATAAAAAACGGAAGTGTTAAATTATGTTTAAAAAATATATTTCAAAAAGCATTACAGTTAAATTCGTTATATACATGTTCATTATAGGGCTCATTCCGCTTCTTATTTTTGGTATTTTAGCCATAACTGGATTAAAAAATATTTTGAGTGTGGAGTCAGAAAATTTTAACTCTGAAGTTGTAAAGGAGAAGAAGGTATATCTTGAACATTTAATGGATGATGTTGAAAGTCTTATTGCCAATATATCAGGTATTGAGGAAATAAAAGATACGTTATCAACTGATGATTTGGATGACTCTCCTTATCAAAAACTTACAACACAAGCAAAGATGGGTTATATCCTTAGTGGATATATAAATCTAAAGGGACTTATTTCAATAGATGTATTCTCTAAAAATAATGAGCATTATTATGTCGGGGAAACCCTTAACACGAACAAAATTAATATTAAGCTAAAAGATAAATTATTACAGGAAGCAATAAGCTCGAAAAAAAATGTCTATTGGAGTGGGCTTGAAGAAAATATCAATTTAAATTCTAAAAATAAATATGTTATTAATGCTGTAAAAGTTATTTATGCTAATGGTAAGGAAGCATATAATGTTACCCCAATAGGAGTTATCATAGTTAGTTATGATATCAATGTTTTTGATGATTATTTTAAAAATATAAAAAATTATGACGGTTATAATATTATAATAGATAGAAATAATAATATTGTCTATCACCATGAAAAAGCATACATAGGTAAAAAGCTTTCGGATAAGTTTGATAATAAATTTACTGGAGAAAATGGGCAATTTGTTGAAAAGATAAATAATGAATCAAACATGGTTATTTTTGAAAAAACGGATAAAGCTAGATTAGCTATTGTTAGTATAATCCCTTTTAACACGATTTATAAAGAAAGTAAATTTATAACACTCTTTTTGAGTATATTACTTCTACTTGCTCTCGTAATGATAATTATTTTTGCATTTATTATGTCAAAAAGTATTGTTAATCCTATAAAAATGATAGCGAACACATTTAAATTGCTTCAAGAAAATCCTAATACGTTGCCTAAAAGGTTGGAGTTAAAGAATAAGGATGAAATAGGACAGCTTGGGACTTTATTTAATAGCTTTATTGATGCAATAGAAGATATTTCAGTACAAAAAAAGCTTGAAAGAAAGCTTAACGAAAGAAATGAAGAGCTTCAATCAACCTTAATGCAACTTACACAAACACAAGGGCAGCTTGTACAGCATGAAAAGCTTGCTGGCATTGGGCAGCTTGCAGCTGGAGTTGCACATGAAATAAACAATCCCCTAGGTTTTATTTCGAGTAATCTAGAGACCTTAAATAAATATATTACTGTTTATAGCGATATAATGAACATATATTTAGAGCTAGACTCCACACTACCAAGTGATGCAAAAAAAATTATTGAAAAAGCACGTAGTAAACGAAAAGAAGAAGAATTTGATTACATAATGGAGGACATTAAGGATATTTTTAAAGATACAAATGAAGGTATTAGTAGAATAAATAAGATTGTTACTAGTATGAAAATATTCTCAAGAGTTGACCAGTCTGATGAACATTCGGAGTATAGTATTAATGAGGCTATTAGTACTACGATTGTGGTGGCAAATAATGAAATAAAATATCATGCAGAAGTAAAGTGTGATTTTGGTAATATTCCAAAACTATATGTTAATGGAGGGCAGATTAATCAAGTACTCCTTAACATTTTAATTAATGCAGTTCATGCAATCAAAGATAAGCATATAACAGGAAGAGGAGTAATAAATATTAAAACATACTCTACAGACGGGTATATATATTGTGAAATAGAAGATAATGGAAAAGGAATACCAGCTGAGATTGCAAATAAAATCTTTGATCCTTTTTTCACAACAAAGCCTATAGGTCAAGGAACTGGACTAGGTCTTGGAATAGCCTATGACATTATTGTGAATAAGCATAAAGGCTTGATAAATGTAGAAAGTGAGGTTGATATGGGAACCAAGTTTATTATTAAATTACCAGTTACAAGTGGAGGTAATTAATAAGTAATTTTAGATTTATGAATGCATAAAAGAGTAGAATTAATGCATTATAACATAAAAGGAATTACTTAGATAATAATAAATTTGAAGGAGCATGATACAACATGAATAAAACTAAAATTCGGGTTGATATAATAAAAGCTACACTTAAAGATATAGATAAACTAGTACCACTGTATTTTAAGTTAAATAAACATCATTATCAAAATATAGATGATTTTTATAAGGAATATACTAATTCAAAAATTAAAAAGCTAATAAAAAGAGCTATAGCTGAAAAAGAAAGGGACATATACATTGTTATTGATAAAGAAGATAATATAAAAGGATTGATAGAAATAGAATTTAAGGCTATAGAAGATGATATAGAGCTTATGGACAAAAACTATATAGAAATAAAATCTATTATAGTAGATGAAAATTATAGGGGAGAAAATATTGGTAGCGAGCTAATGCAGTATATTGAAAAAATAGGTCAAGAGAAGAAAATAGATCACATCGAACTAAAAGTATACAACTTTAATGAGGCAGCTATAAAATTTTATGTAAAAAAAGGATATAAACCTTTTGCACATTATTATAAAAAAGATATTAGTAAAGTCTAGTATCTTTTTTGTGTTACAGTTCAGACAACAATGGTGTCATTGCGAGCCTGTTTTTTGGCGTGGCAATCTGTTTTATTACCTCTGAACCGTAACTTTTTTGTTATATTCAAATGTAATAAATCATATATATTTCAATATACTTGTTTTTAAAGAGGTGATAATTTTGGCTAAAGAGTATAGGGAAAGTTATACAACTGATGATATCAAAAGAAGAATAGACTATTTAAAAAATAGGATAGACTTTGCTGAAAGTAAATATGAAAAATTATACTTTATGGAGTTATTAAGACAAGAAGAAACAAAATCAAATCAAGTAGAAGAAGATGAAACTAAAGCTGATAGAACAGCAATGATTACTAAAACAGATCTTACATTAGAACAACTAACACAATATGATGGATCAGGAGGCAAACCAGCATATGTAGCGGTAGACGGCATAATTTATGATGTAAGTAGAGAAGGGTCATGGGGAGGAGGTACTCATTTTGGACTATATGCTGGGCAAGATTTGACAGAGCAATTTAGCGGATGTCATCAAGCAGGGATTTTAAAGAATCTGCCTATAGTAGGTAGATTGATAAAATAAGGGGGAATACATTTGGGAAGTGAAATATGTCCTGTAGTGGGTAATAAGCAAAATATTCTCAAAAGTATAATAGATAAGGCAATAAACAATATAGATCAAAATAAAAAAATAAATTTAATATGGCTTGAGGCTGCAACGTGTTCAGGAAATATAATATCATTATTAAATGCAGAGAACCCAGATGTTATATATTTACTAAGAAAAATGGTAAATATGACTTATAACAATAGTTTGATGGCAGAGGAAGGGGAAAGAGCTTTTAAAAAATTTTTAGATACATTGGATACAGAGTTTATTCTTGTAGTAGAAGGTGCTGTTGCTACTAAAAATAATGGATTATACAATGTGATAGCTAGATATAAGGGGAAAACTATAACTGGTATGGATGCAGTAGCTATGGCGGGGAAAAAAGCAAAATATGTGTTAGCAGTAGGCTCATGTGCATCCTATGGAGGACCATCTGCTGCCAGACCGAATCCATCGGAGAGTAAAAGTGTATATGATTTTTTAGATAGAGAAGTTATAAGAGTACCAGGATGCCCAAGTAATCCTCAGTGGGTAATAGGAACGATAGCAAGTATTCTAATTAATGACAACCCAGAACTTGATAAAGAAAATAGACCAGTTTTGTTTTACGGAATAACAATACATGACTTGTGCCCAAGAAGATCATATTTTGATAAAGGAATATTTGCAAAAAAGTTAGGTGAGCCCGAATGTATGTTTAAGTTGGGTTGTAGAGGACCTATTACTAGAACAGACTGTCCTATACGTAGATGGAACAATAGTACAAATTGGCCTATAGGAGATAATACTCCATGTATAGGGTGTGCACGAAATGGATTTCCAGATTCTATGGAACCGTTTGTGAGATACTGATAGGGGGGGGTAAAATAGAAAAGATAGTTATTAATCCACTTACAAGAATAAGTGGATTTTTGGAAATAGAAGTTACTATAGATAATCATAAAATAATAGATGCTAAAAGTAGTGGAATGATGTATAGGGGATTTGAAAAAATGTTACAGGGTAGACCACCATTAGATGCAATATACTTTACTGAAAGGATATGTGGTATATGCTCTACAGCTCATTCTGTTGCTTCTGCTCATGGATTAGAAGATGCACTAAAAGTGATTCCTACTCCTAATGATGAAATGGTTAGACAGATAATACATGGGTGTGAATTTTTACAAAATCATTTGAGACATTTTTATCAATACACATTTCCTGACTATGTAAATGGACCACAGATAAATCCTTTATACAAAGAGTCTCAAGGAGATTACAGGTTACCAGAAAATCTTAATAAGACATTAAGCATACATTACTTAAAATCCATTGAATATAGTAGGTCTGCTCACAAGATGCTTGCTATACTTGGTGGGAAAGCTCCTCACAATCATGGTGTTTTTGTTGGGGGAGTTACTGTAAACATGAATGCAGACAAATTTATAGAACTAAAGTCAATATTATCATCTATAAAAGCTTTTATAAATAACATAATGGTGCCAGATGTTAATATTATTGCTGAATATTATAAAGATTACTTTGAGAATGGAAAAGGCTTTGAAAACCTTATGAGTTATGGTGTATATAATCAATATATTGATAAGCCTTTTAAGTATGTTGAACCTGGGGTACTAATAAATAATAAAAGGTATAAGTTTGACAAGGATAAAATAACAGAAAATATATATCATGCTTGGTATATAGCAGATGAAGTAAATATAAAGCCTGAGGAAGGATATGTAGAATCAGATGTTTCTAAAAAAGACGGTTATAGTTTTATAAAAGCTCCTAGATATGCCGGATATGGAGTAGAGGTAGGACCATTGGCTAGGATGTACTTGAGTGGAGAGTATACGAGAGGTATTTCTACTATGGATAGAACTATTGCTAGGGTATTAGAGGTAAGTAAAATATGCAATATACTAGAGCATCTGTTAAAAAAGATAAAACTTGAACCTACATCTCAAAAAATATATGAGGTTCCAGAACAGGCGAAGGGAATTGGACTTATAGATACTACAAGAGGTTCGCTTGGACATTGGATAGCTATAGGAGATAAAAAGATTAAAAACTATACTATCATAACACCATCAGCTTGGAACTTATCACCAACAGATTCAAACGGAGTTAAAGGTGTAGTAGAAAAAGCACTGATGGGAACATATGTGAAAAATGAACAAAATCCAGTAGAAATAGGAAGAATTGTTAGATCGTTTGACCCTTGTGTCTCATGTGCCACCCATATTACAAGCGATAGATATAAAGATATAAGTATAAAAATAACGTAGATGATAAAAATTATAGCTTTAGGAAATGTATTAATGATGGATGATGGGGTTGCTATAAAAGTGTTAAATAATATAGAAAAGAGTGTGTTTTCAATTGATAAAAATATAGAAGTAATATATGGAGAAACAGATTTTGTATATTGTTTAAACAAAGTAAGTGATGGTGATTGTATAATAATAATTGATAGTTCATATTTTGAATTAGAACCTGGTACTATTACATTAAAAAATCTTAATAAGTTTGACTGCAAACTAGTTAGACCAAGCTCACAACATCAAATAAGCTTTATTGATATGATTAAAGATTATAAAAATAATATAGAAGCATATTTCATTGCTATAGAAATATTAAAAGTTGATTTTGGAGCAAGCTTTTCTAATGAGATTAATAGTATGTTTGAACATATATGTAGGGAAGTCTTAGACAAGATTAAATATATTGTAGCTAGTAAGTAAGGAGGAAATAATGCATGAAGTTTCTATAGTATCAGACATGCTAAACATTGTTTATGAAAATGTACAATTACATAACATGAAAAGTATAAACAAAATAGTAATTAAAGTAGGTGAGTTTACATGTATTAACGAAAGTAGTTTAAGATTTGCATATGAATGTTTATGTAAAAATACAATATGTGAAAATGTTAAATTAGAAATAAAAAAAATAAAAGCAAGTGCCTACTGTAATAATTGCAGAAAAATATTTAATATAAGCTATACAAATAGAGTCTGTCCGATATGTAACAAGTTTAGTAAAAATGTTGTTACAGGGGATGAATTAACAGTAGATAGCATAGAAGGAGAACAAAAATGAAAAGTATAGTAATAGAAAAAAACATATTAAAAAATAATAATGAAATTGCATCAAAGATCAGATCTGCTTTGAATGATAAAGGAATATACACAATAAATATGATAGGATCTCCTGGTTCAGGGAAGACATCAGTACTCGAACAAATAATAAAGCATATTAATAGAAAATTTAACATAGCTGTTATAGAAGGGGATTTATATACTACAAAAGATGCTGAAAGAATTGAAAATCAGGGCATTAATGTAGTACAGCTTAATACGGAAGGTGCTTGTCACCTTGATGCGAACATGATTGAACAAGCATTAGACTGTATAGATATAAATAATGCAGATCTTTTAGTTATAGAAAATGTAGGAAACTTAGTGTGTCCAGCTTCTTATGATTTAAGTGAAGATAGTAAGATTTTGGTTATGAGTGTAACAGAAGGACATGACAAACCGCTCAAGTATCCATCTATGTTTCAAAAGGCAGAGGTATTAATATTAAATAAAATTGATCTAGTTAGATATACTAATTTTGATATTGGTGACTTTTATAAAGACGTGAAGTCGTTAAATGAACATATACATATATTTGAAATATCATGTACATCTGGCAAAGGTGTACAGAAATTGTGTGATTATTTAGAAGGACAAATAATGAGTAAAGGAGTGAATAGATAAAATAGAAAATACTATTAGGAAATATATACTAATAAAAGGGGTTGTTCAAGGAGTAGGGTTTAGACCTTATATATATGTAAAAGCACTAGAAAATAATTTAAAAGGATGGGTAAAAAACACTAGTGATGGTTTGTATATAGACATTGAGGGCAAAGAAGAAGATATAGGCATACTTTTGAATAATATAAAGACTAAACCACCTCAATTATCTAAGATTAATGAAATACAAATTGAAGATAAGAAAGTAGTGAACTATGAAAAGTTTAATATTTTAAAAAGCAATGCTGAGGTTAATGCTATAACATTAATTTCACCAGATACAGGAGTATGTGAGGACTGCATAAAGGATATAACAGATATGAAGAATAGACGATACAAATATCCCTTTACAAACTGTACAAATTGTGGTCCAAGGTTTTCTATAATAAAAGACTTGCCGTATGATAGAGAAGCTACATGCATGAACCAGTTTATAATGTGCAATGAATGCAGAAAAGAGTATGAGAATCCTTTAGATAGAAGGTTTCACGCTCAGCCAACTGCTTGTCCAATATGTGGACCACAGATAGAGCTTGTTGACAATGAGGGAAATAAAATCAAGTCTCTAGGTATTGCAAAGAAAGTTCCAAATCTCATCGGGCAAGGTTTTATTCTTGCAATAAAAGGATTAGGAGGTTTTCATTTAGCATGCAATGCTAAATGCGAAGATGTAATACAAAAACTTAGAATTAGAAAAAAAAGACCTACCAAGCCATTAGCATTAATGATGAAGGACATAGAAACTGTAAAAAAATTTTGTCATGTTAGTCATATAGAAGAAAAAATATTATGTAGTGAAAGAAAGCCTATCATATTATTAAATAAGAAAAATGATTTACTGCCATATAATATAGCACCACATAATAAGAGACTAGGAATTATGCTACCTTATACTCCATTACATCATCTGTTATTTGATGAAGGGATAGATGTTTTAGTTATGACGAGTGCAAACAAGAATAGTATGCCTATAATTTATAAAAACGATGATGCAATACATAATTTGAAAGATATTGCAGATTACATACTTATCCATAATAGAGACATACATATCCCTATTGATGATTCAGTTAGCATGGTAGTTTTACATGAAGAAAGAGTGCTAAGAAACTCTAGAGGATATGCACCTATAAATGTTAAGCATTCTATGACACACGACATATTAGCAAGTGGGTCCCATCTAAAAAACACATTTGCAATATCAAAAAAAGATAACGTTTTTATAAGCCAATATATAGGGGATGTTGAAAATACAGAAACCTGTGATAGAGTTAATATGCTAGTAAAACATTTTAAAAACGTCTATAACATAAATCCAGAACTCATAGTGCATGACATGCATCCTAATTACTGGTCAAAAGAATACGTAAAGACACATGACAGTAATAATATAGAGGTGCAACATCATCACGCACATATAGTAAGCTGCATGGTTGAAAATGAGGTAAAGGATAGAGTAATAGGAATAGCCTATGATGGCAGTGGATATGGAGCAGATAAGAAAATGTGGGGCGGAGAGTTTTTAATATGTGATTATGCCAGTTTTAAAAGAGTAGGGCACTTGAACTATGTATGCATACCTGGGGGAGAGTCAGCGATAAAAGAACCTTGGAGGATGGCTATAAGCTACTTACATAAAGTATTTGGTAATAATTTAGATGAAAACTTACCTAATTTATTCAAAGGTAAAGATGTAAAAAATGTAAAAACTATTATAAACAGTAACATAAATATAATAGATACATCCAGCGTAGGAAGACTTTTTGATACTGCAGCAGCTATTTTGGGTTTTATGGAAGAGGTAACATATGAAGGTGAAGCCGCGATATTTCTAGAACATATATGTGATGAAAACGAAAAAGAAAGTTATACATATGACGTAGAATACGTAGATGATGTGTATATTATAAACACTAATAATATTTTAAAAGGATTGCTGTCTGATTTAGGAGACAAGATTTCTAGAAGCTTAATATCAAGAAGATTTCATAATACTGTAATAAACTTTTCAGTACATTTATGCGAACTAATATCAGGTAAATATGATATTAATAAAGTTGCATTAAGTGGAGGAGTATTTCAGAATCAAATAATATTAAGAGAAATTTATAAAAAACTAATGTTGAAAGGGTTTGAGGTATATACTCACAAACTAATACCATGCAATGATAGTGGAATATGCCTTGGACAAATAGTAATAGCAAATGAGAGATGTAAGGAGTGATTTTATGTGCATAGCAGTACCAGCTAAAGTTTTATCGATTGATAAGAACAATGCAGTTGTATGCTTTGAAGGTGTTAAAACGAATGCTAATGTTGAATTAGTGGGTGACTTGAAAACAGGTGATTATATTTTGTTACATGCAGGGTGTGCTATACAAAAAATAAACGAAGTAGAAGCTAAAAAAACATTAGAAGTATTTAAACAAATGTTAGAACAAGATTAACTAATTAATAGAGGTGAAAGATGAATTATGTAGATGAGTTTGTAAAAGAAGGGTTAGTAGAAAATATATTAAAAAAGATTAGAAGTTCAGCAATAAGAGATATAAAAATAATGGAGGTATGTGGCACTCACACGATGGCAATAATGAAATATGGAATAAAAGATTTACTACCACAAAATATAAAACTTATATCAGGACCAGGCTGCCCTGTATGTGTCACATCACAAGGGTACATAGATACGGCAATAGAATTATCATATGAAGATAATATTATAATAGCTACTTTTGGAGATATGATGAAAGTTCCTGGAACAAATAGCTCTCTCAAAATAGAGAAGGCTTTAGGTAGAGATATTAGAGTAGTATATTCGCCAATACAATCACTTGAGATTGCAAAACAAAATCCTGAAAAAGAGATTGTATTTCTGGGTATTGGATTTGAGACAACAGCTCCTATTATAGCACTAAGCATATATAAAGCAAAGAATGAAAATATAAATAACTATTTTGTGCTAAATAGTATAAAAACGATGCCTAACATTATTCAAAAACTAATAGTAAACAAGAATGTTAATATAGATGGATTTATACTTCCTGGGCACGTAGCATCAATAATAGGACACAAGCCTTTTTGTTTTATAGGTAAAGAATATAATATACCAGCTGTGATAACTGGATTTGAACCTTTAGATATATTATATGCACTATATCAAGTTGTAAGGGATGTTAAATATGGTAAGTGTAAAGTTGAAAATTTATATAGTAAAGTAGTTGAATATGAGGGGAGCAGAAAAGCTAAAGAAATAATCAATAAAGTTTTTATCCCATCAGACAGTAACTGGAGGGGATTAGGCAACATAGAAAATACGGGACTAAAAATTCTAGAGGGATACAAAGAGTTTGATGCAGAAAAAAATTTTAAAATAGTTATAAAAGAACAGTTAGCACAAACACAATGTATATGTGGTGATATTTTAAAAGGTGTAAAAGACCCTTTAGAGTGCAAAATGTTCTCAAAAATATGTAGCCCATCTAATCCATTAGGACCTTGTATGGTATCTCTTGAAGGTGCATGTGCAGTATATTATAAATATGGTTTAAGGAGGTAACACATGAATATAATCACTTTAGAACATGGAAATGGTGGAGAATACACTCATGAATTAGTAAGGAACTTATTTTACAAACACTTTCAAAATGAACTATTGATGCAGCAAAGTGATTCTAGTATTTTAGGTAACATTGGCGGAAAACTTGCGGTTACAACAGACTCATTTGTAGTAGACCCTATTTTCTTTCCAGGTGGGGATATAGGTAAGCTATCTATTTGTGGAACAGTAAATGATTTAGCAGTAGTAGGTGCAAAACCTTTGTATATTACAGCAGGATTTATAATAGAAGTAGGACTACGTATTGATATTCTAGAAAGAATAATTATATCAATGGCAAATACAGCAAAGGAAGCTAATGTAAAAATAGTTGCAGGTGATACAAAAGTGGTAGGAAAAGGAGATGTAGACAAAATATACATAAATACAACAGGAATAGGTGTTATAGAAGATAATACGCTATATATGAACTCAAGCAATATTGTCGAAGGAGATAAAGTTATATTAAGTGGGACAATAGGGGATCATGGAATGTGTGTAATGAGTAAAAGAGCAGAATTTGATTTTGATACTGATATAGAAAGTGATTGCAGCTTATTGCATATATTAGTAACAGATATATTAGAGGTAAGCGAAAATGTAAGAATTATAAGAGATCCAACAAGAGGTGGAATAGCCACAACATTAAATGAATTTATAGAAAATACACAGATGAGTATTGTTTTAAATGAAGAATATATTCCAGTTAGGAGTAATGTTAAAAGCATGTGCAAAATGATAGGATTAGATCCGTTATATATAGCAAACGAAGGAAAGATTATATTAATTGTATCAACCAAAGATGCAGAAAAAATATTGGAAGTTATGAAAAGAAATAAATTAGGATTAGAGTCTAGGATTATAGGGGAAGTAATAGGGGATAATCGAAATAAAGTATATTTGAAAACTGAAATAGGAGGAACTAGAATATTAAATATGTTAGAAGGAGATTTGCTACCTAGGATATGCTAAATGTATTATAAGAATTTAAAATACAAATTATTTTATAATGAGAAGCTGTTACAGTTCAGATGTCGAACTTACGAATATCCTCGTTCTGTCATTGCGAGCCCCCGTTTTTTAGGGCGTGGTAATCTGTTTTATATTTTTATAAAGATTAAATACAGATCACCACGTCGGAAAGAACATCCTCCTCGTGATGACATACTTTGAGGCTTTTCTAATTTTTAATTAATCAGACACCTGAACTATAGCTTTATTTTTGTTAAAAATTTAAATTAGTATTGACAAATAATTCTTTTATGAATATAATATGCGTATATTCGGAAAAATAAATATAACATATTGTAGAGGATGATAAAAATGAAAAAAATATTGAATGTAACAAATGCACTATCGGAAGAAATAAGACTTAGGATAATAAATATATTGTTTCAATCGAATTTATATGTTTGTGAAATGGTAGATATATTGGAGTTACCACAATCAACTGTATCAAGACATCTTACAATACTGAAAAATGCTGACATTGTAGAAGATGCTAAGAATGGTTTATGGGTTAGATATTCGCTAAATAAAAACAGAATATATGATACTATTATAAAAAATTTAGTTGCAGAAGAACTCACAAATGTGCAAAAATGTAAGGAAGATTTGCAGAAATTAAAAAAGCGACTTGAAAAGGGTAGAGGATGTAAAGACAATTGTAAAGGAGGTATAGTATGAGTATATTTAACATTTTAAATGATCAAATTTTAAAAATGCAATGGCTTAGTGATATTACAAAATTATTTGTTGAGAAGGTACTCAATCTACCTGTACAGAGTAAAATAGGCGGCGCAATTCACTTTTTTATATATGATACTGTTAAAATATTTATTCTATTATCTGTTTTAATATTTTTAATGTCATATATACAAAGCTACTTTCCACCTGAAAGAACCAGGAAAATACTAGGGAAATTTAAAGGAATTGCAGGTAATATAATGGGAGCTTTGCTTGGAACGATTACTCCGTTTTGTAGTTGCTCAAGTATACCTATATTCATAGGTTTTACATCTGCAGGATTGCCATTAGGGGTTACATTTTCTTTTCTTATATCGTCACCGCTTGTAGATATAGCCTCATTTTTAGTATTATTAACATTCTTTGGAGTTAAAATTGCTATAGCTTATGTTGTAGTAGGGATTATACTTGCAGTTGTTGCAGGAATTATTATAGAAAAGTTGAATCTTGAGGATCAAATACAGGATTATGTTAGAAAAATTGGTAGCCCTAATCTTGAAGCAGAGGAGTTGACTAAAAGAGCAAGAGCAATATATGCAGTAGGTGAAGTGAAAAGTATAGCTAAAAAAGTGTGGATATATATTTTAATTGGTGTTGGTATTGGAGCTGCAATCCATAACTTCATACCACAAGAAGTGATCGATAATGTAGTAGGGTCTAATAATCCATTTGCAGTAATACTTGCAACATTAGTGGGAATACCAATGTATGCAGATATATTTGGTACTATACCAATAGCTGAAGCATTATTTGCAAAGAATGTAGGTATAGGAACAGTACTTGCCTTTATGATGGCAGTAACTGCGTTATCACTTCCATCTATGGTGATGATTAGTAGAGTAGTAAAACCGAAGTTACTTACAATATTTATATCGATAGTTATAGTAGGCATAATATTTATTGGCTATTTGTTTAATATATTTTCATATTTATTAATATAATTTAAAATGAAAGGGGTAATGAATGATGAATATAAAAATATTAGGAACAGGATGTGCTAACTGCAAGAAGTTAACTGGGTTAGTTGAGGAAGCAGTAAAGGAACTAAATGCAGATGTTGAGATACAGAAGGTAGAGGATATACAAAAAATAATGGAGTATGGTGTCATGAGAACACCAGCTATTGTTATTAATGAGAAAGTAAAAGCATTTGGGAGAATACCAAGTAAAGAAGAAATAAAGGAATATATAAAAGAAGAAGTTTAAAACAAATATAATTTCAGGAGGTATAGCATGTCTAATAAAAAAGAAGAAATAAAAGATTATATTCGTAAAAGCTATGGAAGTATTGCGTTATCTAAAGGTTCAGGATCATGTTGCAGTGGAGGATGTAGTTGTAATGGGCAAAGTGATATAAAAGAAATATCTATGAATCTTGGTTATAATGAGGGGGATATTACTGAGATACCTACAGGAGCAAATATGGGACTTGGTTGTGGTAATCCTATTGCTATAGCAGCGATTAAAGAGGGGGAGACAGTCCTTGATTTAGGAAGTGGGGGAGGATTTGACTGTTTTTTAGCAAGAAGAAAAGTAGGAGAAATAGGTTTAGTAATAGGTGTAGATATGACACAAGAAATGATAAAGTTATCAAGAGAAAATGCAGAAAATGCTGGATACAATAACGTAGAATTTAGACTTGGTGAAATTGAACATTTACCAGTATCAGACTCATCTGTAGATGTTATTATATCAAATTGCGTAATTAACTTATCAAGTGAGAAAGAAAAAGTGTTTAAAGAAGCTTATAGAGTTCTAAAACAAGGTGGAAGACTATCCATATCAGATGTTGTTGCTACAGCAGAGCTACCACCAAATATAAAACAAGACTTGTACATGATGGCAGGGTGTATTGCAGGTGCAGAATATGTAGAGGATATTAGGAAGATGTTAGAGAATGTAGGATTTAAGGATATAAAATTAGAGCCTAAGGACAATGGAAAAGAGATAGTTAAGTCTTGGGTGCCAGATAAAAATATAGAAGATTATGTAACTTCATATATAATTGAAGCTAGAAAAGTATAAAATCTCTGAAATTATAATACTCGTAACCCCATTTGTAAATATATGCATTAATATAAATAAAAATTGTATAGTTGGAAAAGCTAAATATATTATCAAACTAAAAAACAGATTGCCACGCCAAAGAACAGGTTCGCAATGACAGGGCTAGGTCTGAATAGTTACAAGATTTATATAAGGGGATGGGTAGAATGGGTGAGTTATTTACAAACGAAGAGAAAATAGGGAAAAATTTTATGGCAGGAACAATGAAAATGATGGATGGGAATCATGCAGCCGCTCTAGCATCATATGCATTTACAGAGGTAGCGGCAATATATCCAATAACACCATCAACGCCAATGGCAGAAAATGTAGATGAATGGTCTGCTAAAGGAAAAAAGAATATTTTGGGGCAGCAAATTAAAGTTGTAGAGATGCAATCAGAAGCTGGAGCCGCAGGAGCAGTTCATGGGGCACTTGTTGCAGGAGCACTCACAACTACATATACGGCATCGCAAGGATTACTACTCATGATTCCTAATATGTATAAAATGGCTGGAGAACTTTTACCTGCGGTATTTCATGTAAGTGCACGTGCAATTGCAACGCATGCACTATCTATTTTTGGAGACCACCAGGATGTAATGGCTACGAGACAAACAGGCTTTGCACTTCTTGCAGCTTCAAATGTACAAGAAGTAATGGATATGGCAAATGTTGTACATCTAGCTGCGATTAAATCAAGAATTCCTTTTTTACATTTTTTTGATGGATTCAGAACGTCACATGAATACCAAAAGATTGAAGTGATCAGTCAAGAAGATGTTGCCAAACTTGTAGATTATGAGGCAATTAAAGAGTTTAGAGAACGTTCACTAAATCCAGATCATCCAAGCTTAAGGGGTACGGCACAAAATCCTGATATTTATTTCCAAGGAAGGGAGGCTTCAAATAAGTTTTACGTAGGAGTTCCTGATGTTGTTGAAAACTATATGAGAGAAATTGAAAAAATTACAGGTAGAGCGTATCATCCTTTCGATTATTATGGGGCACAAGATGCAGAGAATATTATTGTAGCTATGGGCTCTGTCTGTGATACAATTGAGGAGACAATAGATTATGTAGGAAACAAGGGAGAGAAAGTAGGAATGATAAAGGTGCATTTATACAGACCTTTTTCACCTGATTATTTCTTCAAGGTGTTTCCGAAAACTGTTAAAAAGATTGCAGTGCTCGATAGAACAAAAGAACCAGGTTCAATAGGTGAGCCATTGTACCTAGATATATCGAAGTTATTTTATAATTATGCTGAAAAACCAGTAATTATCGGTGGGAGGTACGGACTAGGATCAAAAGATACGAGACCATCACAAATCATTGCTGTGTTTGATAATTTAAAGCAAGAGCAACCTAAAAATAACTTTACAATTGGTATCGTAGATGATGTAACTAATACATCATTGCCCGAAGGAGATGTAATTGAAACGACACCAGAAGGAACTTTTAGCTGTAAATTCTGGGGACTCGGTTCTGATGGTACAGTCGGAGCAAATAAAATGGCTGTACAAATTATTGGTGAAAATACAGAACTTTATGCACAAGCATATTTCTCATACGATAGCAAAAAATCAGGAGGGAGTACAGTATCACATTTGAGGTTTGGTAAGAATCCTATAAGATCACCATATTTGGTTTATAATGCAGATTATATTGCTTGCCATAATAAATCTTTTCTATACAATCAGGATATTTTAAAAGGGTTGAAAAATGGCGGTATTTTTGTTTTAAACTGCCCCTTTAATGAGGCAGAACTAAACGATAAACTTCCAGCTCAATTTAAAAAATATATTGCATTAAATAATATTCAGTTTTATATGATTGATGCTGTATCAATTGCACAAGACTTAAAGCTTGGTGGAAGGATTAATATGATCATGCAAGCTGTATTCTTTAAGTTAGCAAACATTATCCAGATAGACAAGGCAGTAGAGTTAATGAAAAAGTCTGTAGAGAAGACATACGGTAGCAAAGGTGAGGAAATAGTAGAGTCGAACAAGAATTCAATTGACAAAGGAATTGAACAGATTATTAAAGTGAATGTTCCGGCTGAATGGGCTGATCTAGAAGATGAAAAGTCTGAAGCTACGGGGCTTCCTGACTTTGTGACAGATATCCAATTCCCTATGGCAAGACATCAGGGGGATGAACTGCCTGTAAGTGCCTTTAATGGAAGAGAAGATGGAACCTTCCCTCTTGGGACAACTGCTTATGAAAAACGTGGAATTGCTGTAATGATACCAGAGTGGCAAACAGATAAATGTATTCAGTGTAATCAATGTTCATACATTTGCCCACATTCGGTTATACGTCCATTTTTGCTAAATGAAGAGGAGAAACACAAGGCACCTGATGGATTTGAAACAAAGAAGCCAATAGGTAAAGGATTAGAAAATCTATACTATAGAATTCAAATAAGTCCTCTTGATTGTACAGGATGTGGAAACTGTGCGGATATTTGTCCTGCTAATGGAAAAGCTTTGGTTATGAAGCCTGCGGAGGAAGAAATTGATGCAGAGGCAGATAACTGGAACTTTGCAATGACTGTAACTGATAAACAAGATTTAGTAGATATAAAAACATTAAGAGGAAGTCAATTTGCAAGACCTTTAATGGAATTCAGTGGTGCATGTCCAGGATGTGGAGAAACGCCTTATATCAAGCTACTTACTCAACTCTTTGGAGATAGGATGATGATTGCAAATGCTACAGGATGTTCATCAATTTGGGGCGGTAGTGCACCATCTATTCCATATACAGTTAATGCATCAGGGAAAGGGCCTGCATGGGGAAATTCGCTATTTGAGGATAATGCCGAATATGGATACGGAATGTTTCTTGGTATAAGTCAAATACGTGAAAAATTGGATACACTGATAAAAGAGGCACTTAGTCAACCAATCAATGAAAAATTAAAGGATGCTTTTAAAGAATGGATTGACGGTATATACAATGGAGAAAAATCTGAAGAAGCAACTTCGAAAATACTAGAAGTAATAAAAGATGAAAATATAGAAAACACTCCTATCTTAAAAGAAATCATAGAAAGAAAGGATTATCTCACTAAGAAATCTCATTGGATAATCGGTGGAGATGGGTGGGCATATGACATCGGATTTGGAGGAGTTGACCAAGTATTGTCTACTGGTGACGATGTAAATATTTTCGTCATGGATACGGAGATGTATTCAAATACAGGAGGTCAAGCTTCAAAATCTACACCAGTGGCATCTGTGGCAAAATTTGCT
>Ga0154526_1081_pt1 | contig 33850 bp, 23 predicted proteins | sample RifGroE2_FD_105669 | JGI IMG/M metagenome (GOLD analysis project Ga0154526, IMG submission 105669) | Clostridiales bacterium GWE2_32_10
AGGCATTACTCATTCGCCGATATGTGACGGATGCTATACTAATATATGATAGTGATAATGCAGGCACTATGGCAATTCTCAGAGCTATACCGATATTAAAGGCGGCAGGTATAACTGTAAAAATATTGCAAGTAACTGATGCTAAGGACCCTGATGAGTATATTAATAATTTTGGAGTAGAAGCATTTGGCTCCTTGGTTCAAAATTCTATGGATTATACTGACTTTCAAATGAAAATTGTAAAAAAGCAGTTTAATACAGATAAACATGAAGAAAGATTAAAAGCAGTTAGAAAAATGATAGAGTATGCAAATGAGATAGATAATGAACTTGAAAAGCAAATGTATATGCAAAAAATTTCGGAAGAGTTTGGGGTAGATAATAAAATTGTAAGTGAGCAAGCGATTAAAAACAAGGTAAGTTTAAAAACGTCTAAAAAACAAATTCAAAAAGTAGAAAAAATTGGAGAACAAACTGTGTCAGAAATATATAAAAAACGAGAGCGGATTTTACTATCATTTATGATAAGTGGCAAAGAGTTTTTTGACCAAGCTATAGATTTAATAGGTGACGAAGTTTTTTTAGTAGATTTGCATAAAAGCATTTTAAAAAGGATTAAAAATATGTATATTATATCCAAAAAGGTTGAAGAGGCTCAATTAATAAATTATTTTCCAGATTTAGAAGAGCAGAAAAAAGTAAATAATATAATCAGTGAAATAGAACTTTTTTCAGAAAAAGAGCACGATAAAATCTTAAAGGAACAGCTAAAAGTTATTAGTAACAAAATTATTGATTCTAAAATAGAAGGTATAACAAATAAAATAAAAGATTGTGATAGCTTAGAAAAAGATAATTTAGAACGGGAACTCGCAGGATGGTTGAGTAAAAAGCTACAAGTAAAGAAACAAATAAAGTAAAATGACTAAAGATTGTGCTCTATGCACTGTAAATCGAACATACTGGAGGGGTATACATGAAAGAAAAATTAAGGGAAGATGATGATTTTTTAATTGATGATGAATTAGATTTACTAGAAGATGACATTGATTTTGCGGAGAATGACATCGAGGAAGAAGAAAGAATGTTAGAAGTAGAATTGATGTCTAAAGTTACAGCATTGATTGATTATGGTAAGAAAAATAATGGGGTTATTGAATATAACCATTTGATGGATAAGCTAAGTAAATTTGATTTAGGTGTAGAGCAAATAGAAAAGGTATATGACCAACTAGAGAAGAGCGGAATTATCGTGATTGAAAATGCTCCAGATATAGAAATGGACATTGAAAGTTTATTAGATGATGAGATTATTGATGGTATAGATGTTGAAAATATTGAAAACATTGAAAATATTGAGAATATTGAAAATATTGAGAACATTGAGAATACGGGAAATATTTATGATGGTATAAAGCCTGATGATCCAGTTAGAATGTATTTAAAAGAGATAGGTAAAGTGGCATTACTTTCAATGGATGAGGAGCTAGAGCTAGCAAAGAGGATTGAGCTAGATGATGATTATGCGAAACGAAAACTTGTAGAGTCAAATCTTCGACTTGTTGTAAGTATTGCTAAAAAATATGTTGGTCGTGGCATGATGTTTCTAGATCTAATACAAGAAGGCAATCTCGGACTTATTAAAGCTGCGGAAAAATTCGACTATACAAAAGGATATAAATTCAGTACTTATGCCACTTGGTGGATAAGGCAATCAATTACTAGAGCTATAGCTGATCAAGCTAGAACGATAAGAATACCAGTACATATGGTAGAGACCATAAATAAGCTGATCCGTGTTTCTAGAAGATTGATGCAAGAACTAAGCAGAGAGCCACGTACAGAGGAAATAGCTAAAGAAATGGGGATGCCAGTTGATAAAGTGCTAGAGATAATGAAAATGTCTCAAGAGCCAGTATCACTAGAGACTCCTATTGGTGAAGAAGAAGATAGCCATTTAGGTGATTTTATTCAAGACGAAAATATACCAGTTCCCGAAAAGTCAACATCGTTTTCTATGCTAAGGGATCAGTTAGGAGATGTTTTAAATACGCTTACAGAAAGAGAAGAGAAAGTGTTAAGACTAAGATTTGGTTTAGATGATGGAAAGGCACGTACTTTAGAGGAAGTAGGAAAGCAGTTCGAAGTAACTCGTGAAAGAATAAGGCAAATAGAAGCCAAGGCATTAAGAAAACTAAGGCATCCAAGCAGAAGTAAGAAATTGAAGGATTATTTAAATGGACAGTCATAGTAGAATATAGAGAGAACGGAGTTGGGATTATGCCAAATATTTTGTTTGAAAGACTAATGGATAAAGTGGTGAAGTATCATGATTTTGGTGACTTCACCATGTTAGAGAAAGCATATGAGGTTGCTTATAATGCACATAAGAATCAGCTTAGAAAATCAGGGGAGCCTTATATTATACATCCCCTAGAAACTGCCATTATACTTGCTGATTTGGAGCTTGATTTAGAGTCAATAATAGCTGCTATTTTGCATGATGTAGTTGAAGATACTACATATACTTATGATGAGATTAAGAAACTTTTTAATGAGGAAATAGCAGACCTTGTAATAGGGGTTACAAAGCTTACTAATATTGACTATCTTAAAAGTACGGAACAGAAAAAAGAACATAGCAAGGAGGATATTCAAGCGGAAAATTATAGGCGGATGTTTATGGCTATGGCTAAGGATATAAGGGTTATATTTATAAAGCTAGCTGATAGACTACATAACATGCGTACATTAAAGCATATGCCTGAGTATAAGCAAAAACAAAAGGCACAAGAAACCCTTGATATTTATGCGGTACTTGCTAATAGATTAGGTATTTCAAAAATTAAGATTGAGCTAGAGGACTTGGCGTTTAGATATTTATATCTAGAGGAATATTATAATTTAGTTGATCAGATAAAGTCTAAAAAAGAAGAACGTACACGATTTGTAAAAAATATAACAAAAGAATTAGAAAAAAGGATATCAGATGAAGGGATAAAAGTAGATATTCAAGGAAGAGCAAAGCATTTTTATAGTATATATAAAAAAATGAAAAAAAAGAATAAAAGTATTGACGAAATATATGATTTGTTTGCATTAAGAGCTATGGTAGATACTGTTAAGGATTGCTATGGAGTTTTGGGTATTGTACATGAAATGTATAAACCTATTCCTAATAAATTTAAAGATTATATAGCGATGCCAAAGCCTAATATGTATCAATCATTACATACTACAGTTATAGGACCTGATGGACAACCTTTTGAAATACAGATAAGAACATGGGATATGCACAGGACATCAGAATACGGTATTGCAGCACATTGGAAGTATAAAGAAGGTAATGCAAATAAAAAGGACGGAGATGGATTACAACAGAAATTAGCATGGTTACGTGAAATTCTTGAGTGGCAAAAGGATATGTCGGATAGCAATGAATTTATGAAAAATCTTAAGGTCGACCTTGGTATGTTTAATGAGGGGGTTTTCGTTTTTACGCCTAAAGGTGATGTAATCAATCTGCCACAAGGTTCTACGCCTATAGATCTTGCTTATCATATACATACTGCAGTAGGAAATAGAATGGTAGGAGCAAAAGTAAATGATAGAATTGTTACATTAGATTACGTACTAAAAATAGGAGATAGAGTAGATATCCTGACATCTCAAAATTCACGAGGACCTAGCAGGGACTGGCTAAACATAGCGAAATCTTCACAAACGAAAAGCAAAATAAATCAATGGTTTAAAACAGAATTTAAACAAGAAAATATAGAAAAAGGTAAAGTACTACTAGAAGATGCAGCAAAAAGAAAAGGTATAGAACTAAGTAAATTATTAAAGCCAGAATGGATGGATATGCTGGTAAGAAAGTTTGGATTACAAAAGTGGGAAATGGTGTATGCACTGATAGGGCATGGGGATTTGAAAGAAAGCTATGTACTGAACAGATTATATGACGAATATGCAAAGGTAAATGAAAAGACACTTACAGTGGAGGAGCTTATAGAGAAAAATCAGCATGCAGTTAAAAAGAATGTAACTAAAAAGAGTCAAAATGGAATTATAGTAAAAGGAGTAGAGGATTTGGCGGTTAAATTCTCTAAGTGTTGTAGCCCTGTTCCAGGTGACGAGATAGTAGGTTACATAACTAAAGGAAGAGGTATTTCTATTCATAGAACCGATTGCAAAAATATATTAAATTTATCAAGTATCGAGAAAAACAAACTAATAGAATCGGAATGGGATTCAATGCAGGATAAGTCAGATAATCTTTACTTAACAGATTTACTTATAATTGGTGGAGAACGGGAGGGATTTTTATTTGACGTATCTAAGGTTGCAACAGATATGAAAATCTCACTCAAACAAGTAAGTGCAAAAGCACTTTCTTCTAAAGAGGCATATATAAGTATAACTGTCGAAGTACAAGGTAAAAAAGAGCTTGACACACTTATGAGGAAACTAAATAATATTAGAGGTGTGCGAGAAGTAACAAGGGTAAGCGGGTGATGTTATGGATAAAAAAAAGCTAATCGTTATAGGAGGACCCACAGCAAGCGGCAAAACCGCAGTATCAGTGGAGCTAGCCAAACGAATAGATGCTGAGATAATATCGGCTGATAGCATACAAGTGTATAAATATATGGATATTGGTAGTGCTAAGGTATCAAAAGAAGAGATGCAGGGGATCAAGCATTACATGATTGATGAGCTTGACCCATCTTATGAATTTAGTATAGCTGTTTTTAAACAAAAAGCTGTGAAATATATCAAAGAAATATATACAAAAGAGAAAATTCCCATGATAGTTGGTGGGACTGGTTTTTATGTTCAAAGCGTGATAAAAGATGTTTCATTTGAAAAAGTGAAGGCTGATTATGAACTACGAAGTAAGCTAGAGAATGAAGCTACAATGTATGGTAATGGATATGTGCATGATAAACTAAAACAAATCGATGGGACATCAGCAAATGTAATACATCCAAATAACCTAAAGAGAGTAATCCGAGCAATAGAATATCATAAGTTAACAGGTCAAACTATTTCAAAGCATAATCAAGAGGAAAAAGACAAAAAAGATAAATATAATACAAAATATTTTGTACTAGATATGGATAGGGAGCTACTCTACGAAAGAATAAACAAAAGGGTAGATATAATGATTAAAGACGGGCTTGTAGATGAAGTTAAAAAACTTTTAAATATGGGGTATACAGAAAATTTAACTTCAATGCAGGGGATTGGATATAAAGAAGTTGTTGAGTATCTAAAAGGAAATATATCATATGGTAAGATGCTTGAAACTATAAAACAAAATACGAGAAATTTTGCTAAAAGACAACTAACGTGGTATAGGCATCAAACAAATGCGATTTGGATAGATGTGGGTAGGTTAGGATTTGATGTGCGTAGAATAGTGGAAGAGATGGAAAAGGACGTGAGATTATAGACACAGCATTAAAACAAAAGATTATAAATAGAAATATATTATATGCCAAATCACTAAAAAATCACGAAATTAAATGTAAGGAGTGTTATATAAAACAATAGAAAAACAGTATAAAGGCACTTGACAATGCTAACTTTAATTAGTATAATCTAGATTATACTAATTTGAATTATATAGAGGGTGAATAATATGTTTTTGGGAAGAGAAGAGGAATTAAGAATTTTAGAGGAAGAGTACAATAAAAGTAGAAGCTCTTTTATTGTGGTGTATGGAAGAAGAAGAGTAGGTAAAACTACATTATTGAAAGAATTTATAAAGAATAGAGAAAGTCTATACTTTCTAGCATCAGAGGAAATTGAAAATGAAAACAGAAAAGGTTTCATAGAAAAAGTAGCAACATTAACTAAGCAGGATTACTTAAAAAATGCTAAGTTTGATAAGTGGGATGATATATTTGATATAATCATCAAATATAATAAAGAAGAAAAAAAGATAATAGTAATAGACGAGTTTCAGTATTTAGTAAGCTCAAACGCTGCATTTTCTTCTATAATTCAAAGAATCTGGGATGAAAAGCTAAAAAATGAAAATATAATGTTAATAATTTGTGGATCGTATATAAGTATGATGATAAGAGAAACACTATCCTATTCGAGTCCTCTTTATGGAAGAAGAACAGGGCAAGTGAATTTAAAACCATTAAAATTCAGAGAAACGATAAGCTTCTATAACTCTAATGATATAGAAAAGCTTATAAATTTTTATTCTATAACAGGCGGAGTGCCTAAATATATAGAGCAAATAAGAGAAAATGAAGATTTATATGAAAGTATAACAAAAAACATCTTAAGTAAGGGTAGCTTTTTGTATGACGAGCCTGTATTTTTGATGGATAAAGAAGTAAATGAAGTGGGAAATTATTTTTCTATTTTGAAAGTAATCGCAAATGGAAGCCATAAAATAAGTGATATCTCAAATATATTAGAAATGAATTCATCAAAAATAAGTCCGTATTTAAAAATACTTATAGACCTAGATGTATTGGAAAAAAGGATTCCTGTAACAGAAACACAGCCAGAAAAAAGTAGAAAAGGTCTGTATTTTATAAAGGATAAATTTATAGGTTTTTGGTTTAGGTTTGTTTTTGCTAATAAAGGGGAACTTGAAATAGGGAATGTAGACTATGTCTTAGATAAGATAAAAAATAGCCTTATCGAAAATCATACAAGCTATGTATATGAAGATGTGGCGAGGGAAGTTTTATGGGATGAAAACTCTAAAAATAAATTACCATTTAGATTTGCAAAGATAGGATCGTATTGGGGAAAAAATATAGAGATAGATATAGTTGCATATGATAAAGAAAACCTATTAGTAGGTGAATGTAAGTACACTAACAAAAAAATAGATGTGAATTTATTTTTTGACCTTCAACAAAAGGTTGATAACGTGGCGGAGCTAAAAAATTACAATAACACATATTACATTTTTTTTAGCAAAAGCGGGTTTACGAAAAAAATGGAAGAATTAGCAGTAGAAAGAAAAGATGTGTTGCTTTATACAGGGATAGAGAGGATGTGTCACGAATGAATAAAATGTTAAATGAAATGCTAAAGTCGGAATTTAATATTAGTCAAGATTTAATTGATTTAGCCGATAAAGTTGAAAGTACGTTACAAAAGAAATTTATGGAAGTTGAAAAAATAGTAGAATATAATCAATACAAAGTGCTGAAGGCTTTCCAAAAAAATAGAGTAAGCGAAACTCACTTTGTAAGTACTACAGGATATGGGTATAACGATGCGGGGCGTGATATTGTCGAAAGAGTTTATGCGGATGTATTCAAAACCGAATCAGCACTTATGCGTTCGCAAATGGTATGCGGCACTCATGCGTTAGCAGTTGCACTTTCGGGTAATCTGAAGCCGGGGGATGAGATGCTTTGTCCTGCAGGAAAGCCTTATGATACACTTGATTCTATAATAGGTACGAATGGTGCTAGGGGATCGCTTGCAGAATATGGGGTTACGTATAGGCAGGTGGATTTGCTACCTGATAATAATTTTGACTATGAAAATATAAAGAAAGCTATAAATTATAAAACAAAATTAGTAGAAATACAACGTTCGAGAGGGTATAGTATCAGGCCATCTTTTTCTATTAAACAAATAGGAGATTTGATAAAATATATCAAAGGTATAAAAGAAGATATTATATGTTTGGTCGATAATTGCTATGGTGAATTTGTAGATTATTTAGAACCATCTGAGGTTGGAGCTGATATGGTAGTTGGGTCGCTTATTAAAAACCCAGGTGGAGGGCTAGCACCTATAGGTGGGTATATAGCTGGTAGAAACGAATACGTGGAAAATTCAGCATATAGGCTTACTTGTGCGGGGCTTGGCAAAGAGGTAGGAGCAAGTCTGGGGTTAAATCAAAAGTTTTTACAAGGGTTATTTATGGCACCACAGATTGTAGCAGCTAGCTTAAAAGGTGCTATATTTACATCTGCTCTAATGGAGTCACTAGGTTTTGAAGTTAGCCCAAAGCCAGAGGAACGGCGAACAGACATAGTACAACAAATACATATGAAAACAGCTGAAAATGTTATTAAGTTTTGTCAAGGAATACAAAAAGCATCACCAATAGATAGCCACGCTATGCCACAACCATGGGATATGCCAGGCTATGAAAACCCGGTTATAATGGCAGCAGGCACATTTGTACAAGGCTCGTCTATAGAACTAAGCGCAGATGCCCCTATAAGACCGCCGTATACAGTTTATATACAAGGTGGACTGACTTACTACCATGCGAAGATTGCAACACTTGTTGCGACTGGAAATTTATCTGCAAAGTGAAAAATGTAAAAAAATATAACAAAATAGCTTGACGAATGTGTAAAAATATGGTAAACTATTGAAGGGTTTAAAAATTTTAAACAAATATACACGATACTAGGAGGGAAAGTATGGAAAAGATTAAAAACAAACAGGTATTTAGGTTTAAGATGGTAATTGGAATGTTACTGATGATATTAATTTCTATGATTACATTATCTGATAATGTATATGCAGAGAGTGATTATAGGAACATGCCAGCGAACGGGCTTACAAAGCCTATAGCGAGGTTAAAAATTTATAATGATAATGGTTCATTACTGGTAACATCAAATGATGGAAATAGTACTTCGAGTATACCAGTTATATACGTAGATAAGGGAGAAAAATTAGAATTTAAATGTGATAATTCTAGGTCAGTATGTCATACTGACTATGAAACTATAGTTCAATGGGATTTTCAATTATTTCGTGATGGAAGATCAACAAGTGTATCTAAAGCTCAAAAAGCACCTGAGTCAATATATTATCCATTTGATACTACAGGAACATATAATGCATATTTATGTGTACGCGCTGATACCAATGGTTCTTGGAGTTCTGTGTCTAGTGATTATAATACAAGGACAAATTATATGGGACTTTGGTCTCAAAATGGACAATATACAGTAAAAACCCCTAGTACGGGGATTTGGTGGTATTATACTCAAGTGAAAATAATATGTGAGGAAGCTCAGGATGAGTTAGAAAGTATAGAGGTAACACCAGATAATCAATATATTGATGGATTTAATAAAAAAGGTAACAAGTTAAAAATAACAGCTACGTATGAAAATGGGGAAGAAGATACAATATCTTTTTCAGATTCGGATGTAGATGTAGAAATAGATGATGAGGATAAGGTTAAATATGTGGATTCAAGTGGATATCCTGTAAGTGGAGATGAAGAAGGGACGGCTAGAATAACTGTATACTATAAAGAAAACGGGATAGAAAAATCTGATACAGTTAGAGTGAATGTTAGTGATGACAAAGAATTAAGTAAAATAGAGTTAATAGACAGTAATAATCAAACAATAAAAGGGTTTGGAAATGTAGGAAAAAGAATAACTGTGAAAGCCACATATTCAAATGGAGATACTAAAACAATAGATAATTCATTATATTTTTATAACTATGATAAAAGTATAGTAAGTAGCGTAAGTTCATCTGGGTATCCTAAAAGCGCTAATAAAGCTGGTTCTACGGATATGAAAGTATCATATACTGAAAATGGTATAACAAGAGATACTCAAATTAAAATAATAGTCGAAACAGATAATGTAGCTGCAACATTATCTAGAATAGATGTAACACCAAATTATCAAGAAATAATTGGATTTGGAATAACCGGTCAACGATTAAAGGTGATGGCTACATATTCAAGTGGAGATCCAAAGGATGTAACTGACTCAGCATATTTTGTTAGTAGGGATAATAATGTAGCAGATATAACATCGAATAAATATGTAAAGAGTGGAAATACTGATAAAACAGTAATCATAGATATTTCATATACTGAGGGTGGTATAACAAAATCCACTACAGCAAGTGTTAAAGTTATAGATAATATACAGACTCAAACGAAATCACTAAGTAAAATAGTAGTTTCGCCTACCGAGAAAACAATCTATGGTCTAGATAAAAATTGGTGTTCTGTGACAGTAACAGCTTATTATACAGACAATAGTACCCCAACTGATGTAACAACGAATTCTAATACTATATATACAAGCCAAAATGATAGTAGAGCCTTCGTTAGCAATGGTAGGTTAAGAAGTGGTAGTCAAGAAGGAAATACAAATATTGAAGTGAAATATACAGAAAATGGTATATCTTCGTATGAGTCTATATATGTTAAAGTTATAGATGACTCAGAGGATGAGAATATACCGGAAGAAGATGTTGAGTTAGAAAAAATAGAAATAGTACCTGATGATAAACAAACAATCGAGGGTTTTGGAGAATATGGGGATACATTAAAGGTAAAAGCATATTATACAGATGGTAGCACAAATTATGTAACGGAAGATTGTGATTTTGAATCAGATGATGACGATATAGCATATGTGACAAGTTCTTATAAAGTAAAAAGTGGAGATGAAGATGGAACAGTAGATATTACGGCAAATTACAAGGAGAATGGTATTACAAAGCAAGACTCTATAAAAGTTAAAGTAATAGAAGAAGATGAAGAAGATGACAGTGACAATGATTTTAATTCAAGGGTTTCTGGATTAAGAGTAGAATTACAAAATAAAGATAATAAAGTTAAGTATTTGGAAAATACAGAAATTACTTATTATGTAGATTACTATAATGCCACTAATAGAGAACAAGAAGATGTAGATATTGTAGTAACATTTCCGAAAACAATGAGTGTAGTAGATGCAGACGATGGCAATGAATCAACTACTAAAATAACATGGAATTTAGAAACAATTGATCCATGGGATACGGGAAGATTTAAAATTGTATTAAAATGCAAAGATGCATCAGGGACAAAGGAAGTAGAAATTGTAGCTAGATTAAATCAAGATGGTGACGAAGAAGATGAATCAGAAGTCAAAAATCTTATATACGAAAAAAGTGCTTCTGGTTATCACAATTTATATATGAAGGGTTATCCAGATGGAACATTTAGACCAGAGAATAAAATAACCAGACAAGAATTAGCAGTTGCATTAGTAAGATTGTTTGATTTAAATTATGTGGGAGACAATTATTATAATGGTTATAGTGTATATAATGATGTAACACCAGAGAAATGTTGGGGATATAATGAGATTATGATTGCTACAAACGTGGGATTATTTTCAGGATATGCAGATGGAACATTTAGACCAGAAGCACCAATAACTAAAGCTGAATTTTTAGCTATAATAGCAAAGAGGATGGAAGTAGCAAGCAAAGAAACACTAACACTTAATTTTCCTGAAATCAAAAATTATTGGGCATCAAATGAAATTGAACAACTGTATAGACTAAAACTAATATTAAACAGTGATCTAGTAACAAAGAACATAACTCAATCAATAACAAGAGCAGAAGTTGTCAATATATTAAATAGAGTAAATTATAGAGGGCCCCTTAAAAGTGGAAGAGTCTACTTTAGAGACGTTTCATCATATTATTGGGCATACAGTGATATACAAGAAGCAGCGATAGAACATGGTTATATAATAAATATATCTGGGGAAGAAAGCGAAAGATAGATGATTATAAAACAAGCAAAGAAATTTGCTTGTTTATTTATTTGTTTTTTTGCTTGACACAATGCAATAAAAACATTATAATTTATTGTAAAGTTAGATTTAAAGTTCTTTAAATAAAAAAATAAAAATTTTACTTGACAAAATGACGAAAAAGTGAAAAAATAGTAAGTAATAAAAATATATGCAGGGGGATGATTGAGTTGAAGATATTAATTGTTGATGATACAAAGCTTAACTTGGCTTTTGCTGAGAGTATTATAAAAAAGTATAATCTAGATGTTGAAATGGTTTTTGCTGAAAATGGGATGGTAGCTCTAGAAGCACTTAGAAAACATACGATAAATATAATAATACTTGATATTGTAATGCCAGGGATGACTGGAATAGAAGTATTGAAAAAAATAAGAAGTGATCAGGCTAATGACAATATAAGGATTTTGATGTTTACATCTATAAACGACAAGAAGATACTTAGAGAGTGTTTAGAGAGTGGAGCAACTGACTATATAAATAAGCCTATAGACGAGGTTGAATTTGTTTCTAGGATAAAAGTTGCAATAAGAGAGTGTAAATATCAGACTAAAATAAAAGATACTCAATATTTTATAGTACAGAAAGAAAAGCTTATTGCGATAGGTGAGCTTGCTGCAGGTATTGCACATGAAATAAATAATCCTGTAGGATACGTTCAAAGTAATCTACAGACACTCAAGAAATATGCTGAAAATCTAAAAAGTATTTCAGAAGAATACGGGAATTTTTCAAAAGAACTTTTAAGAAATGTTGAAGATAAAGATATTTTAACTAGAATTCAAAGTATAGATGATCAAAAGAAACATATGAAATATGATTTTATAGTAAATGATTTAGGAGAGTTATTCAAAGAGTCTTTTAGTGGGCTTGACAGAGTAACTGAAATAGTGCAATCTCTTAAAAATTTTGCACGGCAAGATAAAATCGATTTAATAAAAGCTGAGGACATAACTCAAATAATGGATGAAACGCTTATAATAGCAAAAAATGAATCAAAGTATTATGTAAATATTATCAAGGAATATCAAGAAGGCTTGCCAGATGTGGAATGTATTAGAAATCAAATAGGGCAAGTATTTTTGAATATAATAGTAAATGCAATACAAGCAATAAAAGGTCAGGGAAAGGCTGAGAAGGGGAATATATACATCAAAATATACAGTGATAATATTAATATTATGTGTTCTATACGAGATGATGGTCCTGGGATTCCAGATAGTATGAAAAGTAGTATATTTGACCCGTTTTTTACCACAAAAGATGTTGGTGAGGGAACGGGGCTTGGACTTAGTATATCACATGACATTATTGTAAATAAGCATAAGGGTGAGATTATTTTAAATACTCAAATAGGTCAGGGGACGGAATTTGTTATTAAACTACCGATAAAACAAAAATTTGATGTATAAAGGAAGTGGTAATTATGGAAAATAAAAAAATACTTTTTGTAGACGATGAAGTAGACATATTAAGATCGATAGAAAGGGCTTTTTTAGAAGAAGATTTTGAAATTTATTTTACAAAATCAGTTGATGAGGCAATAGTTATTTTAGATACAAAGGATATTGATATTTTAGTATCTGATATGCGTATGCCTATAAAAGATGGAGTTGAGTTATTTAAATACGCGAAAAAAAACTACCCAAGTATTCCTAGGATAGCGCTAAGTGCGTATACGGATGAAGGTCAAGTATACAGGTTGCTCGATAAAAACCTTATAAAGCTTTATATATTAAAACCGTGGAAAAACTCGGAGGTAGTTGATATTATAAAAAAAGCTATTGCGCTTGAAGAAAAGTTAAATGATAAGCGAATGCTTACTATAATAAATAATATAGAATCACTACCTACATTACCAGATATATATATAAAAGTTAATAATATGATTGAGACAGGAAGTGGTCTAAATGATATAGTGGAGGAAGTTTCGCGTGACCAATCAATTTCAAGTAGAATACTTAGAATAGCAAACTCAGGTTTTTACGGGTTAAAAACGGATTCTATAGCTCAAGCTGTATCATATTTAGGAAGTGATATACTAAAAAATATAATTTTAACAACTCAAATATTTAAGCTTAGTAGTTCGGATAGAATGTATTATGAAATGATATGGGGGCATACTGAAATTATAAGTGAAAACATGGTAAAGTTTGTTAAAAATTATTTAGGTGAAAAGCCTCTTCCTATATATTTATCCGCGGCTTTATTTCATGATATTGGCATGGTTATCTTGATAAAAGAATTTAAAAATAAGTATAAACAAATATTAAGAACAGTACAAGAAGGCAATGGTGAAGGAAAACTCTTAGAACTAGAAAAGGAAAACTTCGGGATGACACATCAAGAGTTAGGTGGACTATTACTTAATTGGTGGGAGTTTCCTTATCATATAATAGAATGTTTGATGTACCACCATTCGCCAAATAATGAAGAAATAATAAATAAGGATCTAGTAAAAATGTTATATTTATGTGATGTATATTCATGGAAAAATATATTAAAAAACAAAAAAAGGAAAATAGAGATTGATCCAAAAGTACTTAAAGATATGAATTTAACTGTCGAGAAATGTGATGAGATATTTGGTGCTTCGACAAAATAGGAGAGATGAAAATGAGCCAAGAAACCATGAAGGTTTTATTTGTAGATGATGAAGAAAATATACTAAGCTCTTTGAGGAGGGCTATGATTGACGAGCCTTATATATGTTATTTTGCTATTTCTGGAGCAGAGGCACTCAAAATAATGGCAAAAGAACGGATACAAATAATTATATCTGATATGAAGATGCCTAATATGACTGGGCTTGAACTTATGAAAAATATAAAGGAAAACTATCCGGATACTGTTAAAATAATACTTTCGGGTTATGCTCAAATAACGCAAGTTATTGCAACTGTAAATCAGGTTGATTTATATAAATTCTTACTTAAACCGTGGAAAAATGAGGAATTGTATAGTACACTAAGTGAAGCAGTAAGTTATGTAAAATTTATAGAAGAGAGAAATAAGGAAATATTAGAGCTGCAAAATAAAACTCTTATATACCAAAAACTTATGAATATAAAACAGGTAAGTGAAAGTAATAATAATGAAAATATTAGAAACATTAAAATAATTTCAGCTAAATTTTTTAAAAATTTTAATTTTGTATTTTTAGTGCAAAGCGGAGAAAAGCTTACAAGTACAGTTAATAGATTTCAAAAACTTTATGAGATATATATAGAAAGCCTACCTACTATGAATTCTAATTATAAGATTGATATGTTGATAGATGCGTTAAAAAATGATTCTAGGATAAGTTTTAAATTTAATATAAATATAAATGATGAGAAATATATAGGAAATATAAGTTTAATAACTAGTCTTATAGAGGAAATGGTAGGGTATATATTTAATCTGATTGGAAAAAGACTGATACAAGTTAATTTGATTATGATTGATAACGGGTTTCAACTACAATTTAGCATTCCGCTAGGGCTTATAATGAAAACAGATCAAAATGTATCAGCAGAGGTAAAAATACTTCCTAGATATTTAGATTTTTTAAAGGAACTACTAAAATTATCTAATATTGATTTAAGTATGTCGAATAATGAAAGTGAACTACAGATAGTATTGGCTAGTGAAAATGTAATATAAGACAGATAAAAAGACTGGAGGTTTTGTATATGCGGATGTATGATATTATACAAAAGAAGAGAGATGGGTATGAATTATCAGATGATGAAATAAAATATGTAGTGGAGGGATATACAGAAGGAAGTATTCCAGATTATCAGGTGTCGGCACTTCTTATGGCTATATATTTTAAGAAGATGACAACACGAGAAACTACATATTTGACTATGGCTATGGCAGGTAGTGGAGATAATCTTGACTTGTCTTGTATACAGGGGATGAAGGTCGATAAACATAGTAGTGGGGGTGTCGGTGATAAAACGACTTTGGTTGTTGCACCTTTGGTCGCTGCCTGTGGACTTCCTGTAGCCAAGATGGCTGGCAGAGGATTAGGACATACGGGAGGTACGATAGACAAACTTGAGTCTTTTCCTGGGTTTAATGTTAAACTTGATTTTAATAAATTTATAGATAATGTAAATAAATATAAGATAGCACTCGTTTCACAAACAGCTAATCTAACTCCAGCAGATAAGAAAATATACGCACTTAGAGATGTTACTGCCACGGTTAGCAATAGTTCGTTAATTGCTAGCAGTATAATGAGTAAGAAAATAGCCTCTGGAGCGGATGCCATAGTGCTTGATGTAAAAGTTGGTAGTGGTGCGTTTATGAAAGAAATAGATGATGCTATAAATTTAGCTGATGAGATGGTACAAATTGGTAATCAAGTAGGGCGTAATACTATAGCTATTGTTTCAAATATGGATCAACCACTTGGTGTAGCTGTAGGGAATACATTAGAGGTGATTGAAGCTATTAATACGTTGAAGTGTAAAGGACCTAAAGACCTTGAAAGCTTGTGTATAGAAATTGCAGCATATATGCTTATAGCAGGAAAGATGACGAGTACTATTGCAGAGGCTAGAAATAAGGTAATTGCGAAGCTTAAAAGTGGTGAAGGCTTGATAAAATTAAGAGAACTAGTAGGTTCACAAGGCGGTGACGAAAGCTTTGTAGATAATCCCGAAAAGTTCGAAATAGCAAAGATAAGAAAGCAGGTAAAGTTAGATAAAATAGGATATGTGCATAAAATGGATACAGAGGCTATTGGCAAGGCTGCTATGATACTAGGTGCAGGAAGGGAAACAAAGTATAGCGAAATAGACCTTTCTGTAGGGCTTATGGTACATAAGAAAGTAGGAGACTTGATTCTAGAAAATGAGGTTGTTGTTACTATATACGGAAATGATGATGATAAAATAAAACAAGCAGAAGATATAATAAAAGCTTCTTATACAGTAAGTAATGTCGAAAAGTATAAAGAAAAACTAATAAGGGCTATAGTTATGAAGGATGAAGTAGAAAGATATTAGAAAGGGAAGTAAGTATAAATTTATTTTAGGAGGTATTGACTATGAAAAGAGAAATTATATTCTTAATTGAGGAATCAGTTGATGGAGGTTATGAAGCGAAGGCATTAGGCGAATCTATATATACTCAAGCAGAATCATATGAACAAATTAAAGAAAATATAAAAGACGCTGTCATGTGTCATTTTGAAGAAGATAGTAGACCATTATTTATTAGATATCATTTTGTGAAAGATGAGGTAATAGCTATATGAATCTACCAAGGGATATTGATTTTTCAGAACTTATTAAAAAACTTAAAAAAATTGGATATATGATAGATAGGCAAAAAGGAAGTCATATTAGACTGAAAACAGAAATAAATGGGGAGCATCACATAACAGTACCAGCACCAGCACATGATCCTATAAAAATAGGTACACTTAATAATATAATATTAGATGTATCAGAACATATGGGGATTAGTAAAAAAGAAATGATTTATAAATTATTTGATTGATAGTCTTGAAAGGGGAGTATATATGGAGTTAATAATACAAGCAATAATACTTGGGATTGTAGAGGGAATTACGGAGTTTTTACCTGTATCGTCTACAGGGCATTTGATTTTATTTGGGGATTTTATTGGATTTAAAAAAGGTGATTTTTCGATTATGTTTGATGTTATAATACAGCTAGGAGCTATACTTGCGGTATTAGTTTATTATAGGAAAAAGATATGGGAATCACTCAAAAATATAAAGCCGGGTGAATGGGGATTTAAGCTATGGTTTAAAATATTTATAGCCTTTTTGCCAGCGGCTGCATTAGGATTTTTATTAAACGATTATATTGATGAATATTTATTTTCTAATGTTACAGTTTCAATTGCACTTATTATAGGTGCGATATTTATGATTGTAGTTGAGAAATACTTTGCAAACAAAACATCTGATGAAATCACAGAAATAAGCACAAAGAAATCTTTATTTATAGGTTTTGCACAATGTATGGCACTTATACCAGGAATGTCAAGATCTGCCTCAACTATTATGGGTGGTATGATAGTCGGCTTATCAGTTAAAGTGGCAGCCGAATTTTCATTTTTTCTTGCAATTCCAACTATGTTTGCTGCAACAGGGTATTCGATTATAAAAGGCTTTGCTGCAATGGGTGCAACAGAATGGATAGCACTATCTGTGGGCTTTGTTACATCATTTATTGTTGCATTTATAGTAATAGGAAAATTTTTAAGTTTCCTTACTAAACATTCATTAAAACCATTTGCTTATTATAGGTTGATAGTAGGAATATTAATGTTGATACTTATTGCTAATAATTTGGTGTAAGCTGTAATTTATATAGAGCTTGTCATTGCGAGGTACGAAGCAATCTCGCTAAATTTGGATACAAAAGAAAAAATGTGAAGCGAAAATGAAACAAAATGCAACGATTGTTGTATTTTTTTTTACAAAAAAACCAATACTAGTAATGGAAAAGATATCAGATTTAGATATCAGAGGAAAAATATAAATTATACACGGTAAATTGTGTACTGAAAAAAATGGGAGGAAAAAATAATGAAAGCGACAGGAATTGTTAGAAGAATAGATGATCTGGGTAGAGTTGTTATTCCTAAAGAAATAAGGAGAACCCTTAAAATACGTGAAGGGGATCCACTTGAAATTTTTACCCAAAAGGATGGGGAAATCATCTTTAAAAAATATTCTCCAATAGGTGAACTTGGAAATTTTGCAAAAGAGTATGCAGAGGCACTTGCTCAGGTTTCTGGACATATTACATGTATTGCTGATAAAGATCAATTAATAGCAGTTTCAGGAGGTTCTAAAAGAGAACTACTAAAGAAGGAAATAAGTGAGCAGCTAGAAAGAGCGATAGATGATAGAACGATAGTGCTTGCAAATAAAAATGACTCGCATTATATACCGGTACTTATGAATGAAGGTGATAATAGGTATAATGCCCAATTGATAGCACCAATAATAAGTGAAGGGGATGCTATAGGTGCTGTAATATTTCTATCCGAAGATGGTAAAACAAAAATGGGGGAAGTAGAAGAAAAGCTAGCACAATCAGCAGCTGGATTTTTAGGTAGACAAATGGAGCAATGAAGGTAAGAAATGCAAGGAATTTAGTGGAAAATTTTAGAAAATAGAAAAAATATTGAAAAAAAACAAATAAATTAGCAATAAATACTTGACAAATTGGCTAAATAAAGGTATAAATAGTGGTAGATAGTATTTAAAGACTATCCTAGTGTTTAATAAAAGTTCAATCTTAAATGCAAGGAGGAAACACAAATGAACAAAGCAGAATTAATTACAGCCATGGCTGAAAGTGCAAGTGTAACAAAAAAGGTTGCAGAACAAGTTTTAAAATCTTTTCAAGAAATTGTTGCAACAGAACTTTCAAAAGATGGTAAAGTTCAAATGGTAGGTTTTGGGACTTTCGAAACTAGCAAGAGATCAGCTAGAACAGGAAGAAATCCACAAACAAAAGCTGCTATAGAAATTCCTGCGTCTACAGTACCAAGATTTAAACCAGGAAAAGCATTAAAAGAGTCTGTTAATCAATAATTACTTAAGAGGCCTGCACTATGTGTAGGTTTCTTTTTTCTACTAAACTAATGAAATCGAAAGGAAGGGTAATTTTATGCGTTTAGATAAATATCTAAAAGTTTCACGTATTATAAAAAGAAGAACTCTAGCCAAAGATTTTTGTGATGCGAATAGAGTACTGATAAATGAAAGAGTAGTGAGAGCAAGTTACGAGGTAAAACTAGGTGATATAATTCAAATCAATTTTGGTAATTCATCCCTTAAAGCAGAAATAATAGATATAAAAGAACATGTACGAAAAGAAGACTCAAAAGAAATGTATAAAGTAATAACCGAATAAAACTTGATTTCAGGAATGAAATCAAGTTTTTTAAATATAATGTATTAAAGAAGTAATTGGAGGTTTTAATATGGTTGTTAATGAAAAAAGAGAGGCGGCAGTAAAGCACAATATTAGTATGGATAACAGACAAAGATTTTCGGCTAGTGGTATAGTCGAGGTGATTAGCTTTGAGGAGAGTGTTATTATTATTGATACAAAGCAAGGTGTATTAGTTATAAAAGGAAAAAATCTTCATATAGATAAGCTGAATTTAGAAACCTCTGAAATAGAACTAAATGGGCAAATAGATAGTTTAACCTACAATTCAAATCCTAAAAGAAAAACAAAAGGATTTATTAAAAGTTTATTTAAGTAAGGTGATGCACTTGATACTTTCAATTAATGCAGAAGTAAACATATTTTTACTTGCCATATGCGTAGGCTTCGGTCTTGCAGCTATATATGATCTTCTCCGAATACTCCGAAGGGTATACAAACACAAAAATCTTATAGTAAATATCGAGGATTTTATATATTGGATGTTTACTGTGTGTATATTATTTGAATTTCTAAGGTATAAAAACTTCGGAGAACTTAGAGGGTTTATTTTGATAGGCTGTATTATAGGAGCAACCATTTATTTTTCTGTGCTGAGTAAATATATTATAAGTGTGGGAGTTACAGTTTTTTTATATATTAACAGTATAATTAAAAAAATTTTTAAAAAATTCTCTTTACTTTTGGAAAAAATAAAGGTATTATATAATAAACGAATATAAAGTAAGGGAATGATGATGATGTATCAAAAAAAGAAGAGAATACTCCTTGGAGTTGTAGTCGTAATTGCTGTATTATTACTAATAAAGCTATATGATATTAGTATTGTAAATAAACAGATGGATGAACAAATCAACGCATACAATAACGAGCTAAAAAAACGTAAAGCAGATTTAAATGAAGCGACTGAGAAGAAAGACTATTACAATTCAGATGAATACATAGAAAAAATTGCAAGAGAACAAGAGAATCTGGTGAAGAAGAATGACATTATTTTTGTGACTGAGGATTAATTAACTTGGACTAGGGGTTAGTTGAAATTTGTTACAAGTTTTTACATTTTTTACCATATATAATGTGTATAATAACATACAGTGAGATGTATGTTATTTTTTGTGGCTGCCCCGGACTCACCCCCCAGCCCCCTCTCTAAAAGAGAGGGGGAGATGGGACTTAAGTGTCTTGGTGGGGGATGAGACTAGTGTGTGAGGCTCCCCTCTCTTTTAGAGAGGGGCTGGGAGTGAGTCCGAGGAGGAGAAAAATATATGGAAAATTTATTAAAAAGCTATGTTCAGAAAATTAGTATAAGTAGTAAAAAAGTAAAAAATTTATTTTTTTATTTTCTACAATATGTTTTTGCAGGAGTTAGTATTTTAAATTGGGTATATCCATTTGGAATGGTATTTTATGTACTTGGTGGAGAGTTTTTAAATAAGCTGTTGCTTAAAATAATAATTATAGCCGGTTTGTATGGAAAAATAAGCAATACAGAAATAATCGAGTATATAGTTTTGCTGTATGTATATGACAGGGTAAAAAATTTGGTAAATAGCATAAGTAAAAAGGCTATATTACTTGCTGGTATAAGTCTTGTGTTAGACACGGGGATGCTTTATTTTGAACAAAAGATTTATACATATACTATAGTTTTGATAGTTTTAAAGAGTATTGTAATATTTAGTTTGGTTTGTATAGCAGATAGATTTTTTAAAGTAGCAGTAAATAAGCATAAAAAAGCAAGCATTAATAATGAAGAAATAGTAAGTCTATTATTCTTGATTACTGTTATGTTTGCTGGGTTTAGTAATATAAACTTTAGTGGGTTAAATCTTTTATATATAATGGGCTACATTTTTGTATTACTTATGAGCCATAGTGGGGGGATGCTGCACGGAGCACTTGCAGGTTGTGTTGTTAGTGCTGCTATAGTTATATCGGGAAATGACTTTAATGAATATCATTTGCTTATTCCTATTATAGGTATGGTTACAGGCATATTTAAAACGCCAGGTAAAATAATAATGAGTTTAGCTTTTTCTGTAATTTCGGTATTTGTGTATATACTAAACTCTACGTTTATAATAGAAACTATAGATTTTGCAAAAAATTTGGTTATAGCAGTTCTGATTTTTAATGTTTTACCTATAGAGATAAGCAAGAGGTTAGAGAAAATGTTTAGAATAAATGGGACTACACAAGTAGATAAGGAAATGTCAAAGGTGAAAGCAGAGATTGCTATAAAGCTAGAAAACTATTCGGAAGCATTTTTGCAGTTGGCTAGCATATATGAGCAGGTAGCGATTGATAAGAAAGCTATCAATAAAAGTGAGTCAGAAAAAATATTTAATTTTCTGATACAGAATGTTTGTAAAAACTGTGTTAGCTTTGATAAATGTTGGAATGCGAGTTTTTACACTACAAGTAAAAATCTATATGAAATGATGGACGAGATGGAAAAAGGGGCTAATGTGCAAAATAGTGAGTTAAAAGAAAATGCTGCATCATGGTGTTTAAATGCAGAGGTTTTGGTAAATAATATAACAGAATTGTTTGATGTATATAAAGGTAATTTATATCTGGCTAACAAAATTCAGAAAAATAAAAAATTACTTGCAGGGCAGCTTTATGAGATAGCTGATATGACCCAAAATATATCAAAGGAAATACAGGTAGGAAAGAAAGCTATATATGATATAGAAGAAAGAATTGCATCACTACTAGAAAAATATAAACTTGAGGTTAGGGATATTTTAGTTATAATAAATGACGGAAAATATAAGATAGAGCTTTTACTTGATGAGGATGCTAGCAAAGTGGAAGGTATAGTTAAAGAAGTGGAACTTATACTAAATCGAAAGCTTAAAGTACAGAATCATTTTACAGAAGAAAATATAACTAAGATTGTAATTGTTGAAAAAGAAGAGTATAACGTATTTGTTGGAGTAGCACAAAATTTAAAGGAAGATAATTTTGTGTGTGGTGATAGCTACAAATATATAGATATGGACGATGAAAACTACGTAATAGTTTTATCAGACGGAATGGGGACAGGCATCTGTGCAGAGAGAGAAAGCAGGCTCACTATAGAACTAATAGAGAAATTTATAAAGCTAGGCTTCAGCAAGGAATTTATAATACGTGCTGTGAATTCGCTACTTATCATGAATGCTAAGGATGAGCTATACGCAACTCTTGATCTACTCATAATAGATAGAAACACAGGAAAAACAGATATAATAAAAATAGGTGCGTTCCCTACATTTATAAAGAAACAAGGTATTGTTGAGATAATAACATCAGAAAGTGCACCTATTGGGTTGATAGATGAGCTGAATGTAGATATTATAGAACGGAATGTATCAGATGGAGATATAATATTATCAATGACAGATGGTATACTAAACTCGAATAGAAACCTAGATGAAATCAAACACTATATAGCAGAGATTTTAGAAAATTTATACAACAATAGCCCACAAGAAATAGCAGAGTACATTATGTACAGAATAAAAGAAAGATACAACGATGAGGTTGATGACGATTTGACTATTGTGGTTGCTAAAATTGGGAGAAACTAAAACTTAGTAACAGACGTTGTCATTGCGAGGTACGAAGCAATCTCGTTTTGGTAGAATACAAAAAGAAGAGGAGGGATTTTATGCAGAGGAGAAGAGATTTGGTTTTGGAGGCGCAGGGGATAATAGATGCTTATGTTAGGAAAAATCAGATGGATAAGCTTGTAGCGGGATATGAATTTATGAGGGAGTATTCGAAGATGAAGAGTGTAAAAGAGAGGAAGAGACAAAGAAGTATATTTATAAACTATGTTTTAGCCATTTCTTCGCTACTTCTTATAAATATGATTATTTATCTAGTATTTTCACTACATTTTTTAAAATAAGTTCTTTATTTATCTGGTTTTGTTTTATATGAATATATTGACTTTTAGATAAGGTGCCTTTTTTGAAAACCTGTATGTCAGAGATAGTGACAAAGGTTTCAATGAAGTCGCCTGATTTTTTTATATAACAGTTTTCCTTATTAGCAGGAACTTTCTTTGATGTATCTACATATTTACCGACAGATTTATGTATAGCCTCATCTTTTTCTGCTATATAATAATAGTTTTTATAATCCTTAAAAAAGTGCATAAGTGTATCGCTTAAAATCTCTATATTTATCAAGATTTCATTAGAAGAAGCTTTGAAAATTATTGTCCATGTCCCATTATTTAAAGTTAGGTCAAATGGTGAAGGGACAGGTGATGTGAGGAGTATTTTAAAACCTAAATCTTTTATACGAATATTAGTAATAGAGTCACCCTGTAAAGTTTTAACAGATGAAATAAAGTTTGTATAATCAACAATCCGTAGCAAGTCTAGCATACCATATAAATCCTCTTCATTGTGAAGCAATAAATTACGTTCAAGGGGAGGATTTGGATTTTTCACATAAGTCTTATACTGCTCAATCAGTTCACCACCAGTGAATTTATCGGTACGATGGATACCTAGAAATTTCTCAAGTGATTTCTGCTTTAGGTTTTCTAGATTAAAAATGTTTTTATACTTTTTTATAATTTTATACAAATCTACAGACTGTAAATTTTTAAACTTTATAGAATCAAGATTATGTATTAAAGATTTTTTTAATATATATGGGGTATCGAAGGTATCGCCATTAAAATGAACTGTATAAACAAAATCCTTGCACAGCTCAAAAAAACATTCCAACACCTCCCACTCATCTGAATATTTCTCAGCAAAAAACTGGCTAAAAATCCACGTCCCATTTTTATTATAGATGTAGCCAATAAGATACAAATTAGACCTATCAGCTGTAAAGCCTGTAGTTTCTATGTCGAAGAATAGTACTTCGTGATTTTTTATATGTTTAAAATATTTGGATATATCAAGATTGATATTTAAAGATTTAGTTATTGTTTTCATGGTAATCAGTCCTTTCGCCTTCTCCCCTATGTGGGAGTTTTTTAACTCATTATACATCAAATTTTTAAAAAAGTCACTAAAAAATAAATCATGGTATAAAATACCATAATTTAAGGAAAAAATTTATTTAAAAAATTATTCACAAATTGTTTACAAAAGAGAAGATATTTGATAGAATATAATAGATTGATTAATATAAATTGATTATAATTTAAAAAGGGGAGGAGTTTACGAGGATATGGAGTCAAAGAGAATTTGTGCATTTTTATTGTCTGCCACGATGCTGATTACAAGTACAGTCAGTGTAAATGCAGATAATAAAGTGAATGCGACTAATGTTGAAACAGCTAACGTAGTTAGTGACATATCTGATCATTGGGCAAAAGCCGAGCTTTCGAAATGGTTAGATAAAGCCTTGATTAAAGGCTATGAAGACGACACTGTAAAGCCAAACAACAGTATTACTAGAGCCGAATTTTTTGCTTTGGTAAACAGGGTATTTAATTTTAAAGATAGTGCAAGCATAAGCTTCGATGATGTAAAATCAGAAGATTGGTATTATGATATTATATCTAAAGCTGTTGCAGCAGGGTATACGAAAGGGTACAGCCAAAGTGATGGTTATTCGGGACATGTAGTATTGCCTAATAATAATATTACGAGATCCGAAGCAGCGACAATACTCGCAAGAACATTTGAACTTGTAGCAACAAGTCAAACGTCGCTAAATAATTTTACAGATAACAGCAGTATACCTGACTACGCTAAAGCTAACGTAGCAGCGTTACTAGAGAAAAGTTACATAAAAGGATATGAAGATAAGACGTTTAAAGCAAGTAATAACATTACACGTGCAGAGGCAGTCAAGATGATTGACAATGTAATGGGAGAGTTATATAGTACAGAGGGGGAATACACAGGAACATATAAAAATGTAACTGTTAATACTTCGGATGTAACATTAAAAAACGAGATAATAACAGGTGATTTGTACCTAACACAAGGTATAGGTGATGGTGATATAACTCTTGACGGTGTAACTGTAACAGGAGACACAGTTATAAAAGGTGGAGGAATAAATACAATCACGATAAAAAATTCTAAGTTTAAGAAAATTAAATTAAATAAACAAAACAGTAATGTAAGACTTCTTTTTGATAAAGCATCACAGGCTGATGAGGTAAATCTTGAGTCTGGTGGAACTATTGAAAGGGAAACAGGAAGTAATTTAGCTATGAATATAGTAGTAGCTAATGGAGTTACAGAAAATGCAGGTGTAACACTTAGGGGTGCGTTTACTAATGTAGATGTACAAGGAGGAGCACGAATTGTAACAGATGCTACTACTGTAATAAATAGTATGACTATTCAAAGTGGAGCAAATGGAACAAGCATTACAGGAGGTGGAAATATAACAACTCTTCAAAACAGTGCAACTGGTGTAACAGCAGGTGGTACGAGTCTAGGGCAAGGGACTTCTAGAGTAAATGGAGGTGTAGCGACAACGACGACAACTACAACAACAACTTCTAGTAGCGGAGGCTCTGGTGGTGGCGGAGGTGGTGGAAGTAACGATGATGATGATACACCAACAGATACTACAAAGCCTACAATGACAAATATGACACTTTCTACAAGTAATACATCAGCAGAAATAACATTTAGCGAAGATGTATACACAAACAATAATGAAACAGGAGTATTAACAATTGCAGACTTTGATGTAAGTATATCGGGTGGTACAGCTACACTCGACGGGTATACAGTAACTCATACAGCAGGAGCAGAAACAGCAACGATAACACTTACTATAGATGGAATAGCTGATGGTGATGAAACATTAACTATAACACCAGCAAGTGCAGCTAGCATATACGATGCAGCAGGTAATGAAATGCTTGATACACAGTCAAGAACAGCAGATTTAACCGAGAAAGAAGTACCAGAGTTTGTTAGTGCTAGTGTATCCGATGCAACACCAAACAAGCTAGTAGTAGTGTTTAATGAAGCTATGACATTAGACGATACAGATGGACTAAGTCTAGGTGGAGTAGCTGTAGATATAGAAGGTGTGACTGGTTCAGGTAGTCAAATCCTTACATTTACACTTAGTAGAAATATAGTGGCAGGGGAGGGATTTACTTTATCATATGATGCATCTTTAGGAAGCATAGAAGATGAAGCAGGAAATGCATTAGATGATTTTACAGATGAGGCAGTTACTAATAATGTGGGTGATGATTCAGCACCAACACTACAAACTGTTACAGTAGAAGAAGCAAATCCAAATAAAGTAGTACTTACACTTAGTGAGGATGTACAATTAACTGACGGAACAGGATTTGTAATTACAGTAGAAGATGAAGAAGTGACTGTAACAAATGTTGCGTTAAATGCTGATGAAATTACGTTTACAATAGATACTGTTGTAGCTAATTTAGATGATGTAACTATTCTTTATGATGGTACAGGAAACGTACGAGATTTAGCAGAAATACCAAATCCTTTAGAAGTTATAGCCGAAACAGAAGTTGATAATAATGTAGATAATCACAGACCAGAAATAACTTTAGAGGGAGATAATCCTACAGTTATTTATGCGGATGGGATAGCATATATTGATGAAGGTGCTACTGCAGATGATAACGAAGATGGAGATATAGAGGATATAGATGTGGATGCATCAGAAGTAGATACAGATTCAGTTGGTACTTATACAGTTACTTATACAGTAACAGATAGTGATGGAGTAGTAGCAACAAAATCAAGAACAGTTGAAGTACATGCAACTCAAGTTGCAACACTAAACGTATTATCGGTAACGGCTACACAAGTTGCTGTATCATTTCCGGAGCTTATAGGAGCAACTGAAATAGAGATATTGCAAAGTGAAGATGGTGGTGACTATGAACTGTCTAATATACTAGAAGATGAAATCGGGGATGATGATATAGCGGTAACCGTTATAAATCTAATTCCAAACACAGAATATACATTTAAAATAATTGTAACTGGTGGAAAATATCACTATGATGGAGTTCATGATTCTACTGTAGATGCAACTACAGCGGTAGATGATGATGTAGTATACTCAAGTGTAGGGCTTGACGTAGCAGTACATGAAGCAATAGCAACATTTACAACGGATGTGACATTGAATGCAAGTTCAGATCCAAATGTTATAAATGTGGATATAGTAAATGCAGATACAGATGAGGTTGTGGCAAGCTTTGAACCAACAGAGGATCAGACAGATTTTGAAGTACCAAATATAGAAAACGGACATTACTATATAGAGATTTTAGATATAGGTGAGGATATTGACTATAGTGGTAGAACGAATACTGTATTAGTAGAAGGTCTTGTAGCAGATTTTGATGCACCAGAAATAACATTTAGCCCATTAAATGCGGCAATAGATGTAGCAATTGATTCAGATATAACTATTACATTTGATGAAGCAGTTAGAAACTTAGATGATAGTGAGGTAGTAGATGGTGACCTAGCAGCAATGTTAACATTAAAAGAAACAGATGCAGCAGGTGCTGATGTAGCATTTACAGCAATAATAGATGTTACAAAACAAATAATAACAATAACACCAAATGCTAATTTGACTAACAATCAAGTATATTATGTAGCAATAGGTGATGACTTAGAAGATAGTTTAGATAATGCAATAGAAGAAACAAGCATAACATTTACAACAGTAGCAGAATAATTATTTTAAAATATGAAAGGAGAGGTTAACTAAATGAGTAACATATTAAAAAAATTTAAATCTACGATATCGTTAATATTAGCATTAGTAATGATTGTGACTAATGTTAACATATCTAGTGCGGCTGTATATAACACAATAACGCTTTCAACAAGTGCCTATTATGTTAATGAAGCTACAGGAACAATGAATGTTGTAATAAATAGAAGTAATCCAAATGGAACATCAACGGTAGGGATTAACTTTGCAAATGGGACAGCGATAAAAACTAATGATTATACTGTAGATGTTAATAATACAGGTAAATCATATGGAACGTTGACATTTACATCAGGTCAAGAGCAAAAAATAGTAACAGTGGGTATAGTAAATAATGATATAGTAAACCCAACAAAAACAATAGCAGTTTCTTTATATGCACCAAATAATGCAGTGTATGGGGCATATAAAGCTTCAACAATATATATAGTAAACGATGATATAGACGATAGTGATTCACCAGTAATTACAGGTGTAAGCAATGGTGGAATGTATAATGAAACAGTAACACCAAATGCAACAGATGTAGGAAGTGGTATATCAATATACACACTAACTAAAAATGGTGCAGTTGTATCAGGATATGCATTAGGGACTCCGGTAACTGATAGTGGTAATTATGTACTTTCAGTAACAGATAATAATGGTAACCCACCAGCTACAGCTAGTTTTACTATAGATAAGGTAGCACCTACAGTTACAATAGTACCACCAGATGCAAGAACAAATGTAGCAGTAGGAACAAATATTGTAGCAACATTTAGTGAAGCAGTAAGAAATATAGATGATTCTGCTTTAACGAATGATAATGTAGATGGATTGATTACATTAGAAAAGGTTGTAGAGGGTGGAAATGTAGCAGCACCTTTTGATGCAACTATAAGTGAAAATAAGATAATAACAGTAAATCCAAGTACTGATTTAGAAAGAGGAGCAAGCTACAAATTAGTAGTGATAGCTAATAAATTTGAAGATAGTGCAAATAATGCTAATTTAGAAAAATCAGTAACATTTACAACAGAGGCAGCAAGTGTAAACAATAACCTTAGTAATTTGACAGTAAATGGTCAAACAGTAACAGGCTTTAGCCCAACTGTTACATCATATAATGTTACATTACCATATGGTACAGAAGCTATACCAACAGTAGCCGGAACAAAAAGTGATGCTAATGCAACAATGGTTGTAACACAAGCATTAAGTGTTACAGGAACAGCAACAGTAGAGGTTACATCAGAAAGTGGAGTAGCGAAAACTTATACTCTAACATTCAGTGTAGCAGAAAACACACAAAATTCAATAACTGCATTTAGCATACCAGGTCAAATTGGAGAATCAGAGATTGATGAAGTAAATCATACAATAGATATAGAATACAATGAAGCAAATGTAGCGCAATTAGCTACAAAGATTGCAACATTTACTTTATCACCAGATGCTACAGCTAATATTGCAGAGGTAGCACAAGAATCAGGAGTAACAGAGAATAATTTCACAAATCCAGTTACATATACTGTAGTAGCACAGAATGAAACTGCTCAAAACTGGATAGTAACAGTAAATCTTGTGGATATAACAGCACCAGACGCACCAGGTATAGCACCAGGTACAGGAACATATTCAGAAGCTCAGACAGTAACAATAACACCAGCAGAGGAAGGATTAACTACTTATTACACAACAGATGGTAGTGTTCCAGATGATACAGACACAGAATATACAGCACCAATAACAGTAGATGGAAACAATGCTACACCAGTTACATTAAAAGTAATATCTTATGATGATGAGGGAAATGCAAGTAGCGTAGCAACAGCAACATATACATTTGATAAAGATGGACCAGTAGCACCAATATTAAATGTGGCTACAGGTACTTATAATGTAGAACAAAGTGTAACAGTAACTATAGATGAAACAGCAGAAGCTACGTATTATACATTAGATGAAACTATACCAGATGATACAGATACGCCATATACTGCACCAATAGCAATAGATGCAGTTCATGGAGCAAGTGTGACTTTAACAGTTGCGTCATATGATGCAGCAGGAAACAGAAGCACGGTAGCAGCAGTATATACATTTGACAAAGAAGTAGAAGCAGAGATCAACTATGATATAACAGCAGTTACAAGTCAACCAGTTACTGCGACAATATCAGCTTTAGAAGGTGAAGGGGAATTAACAGTAACAAATAACGGTGGAAGTGCATCATATGAATTCAATGCAAATGGAACATTTGGATTTGAAGTTACAGACGATGCAGGAAATACTGACACATTTACAGCAACAGTAGACTGGATAGACGGTGATGCACCAACTACACCAGCAGTAAGTGTACCAGAAGGGACATACAATTCATCTCAAAGTGTAACATTAACGGTAGATGAAGGAACAGAAACATATTATACAGTAGATGGAACTGAACCATCAGATGTAAATGGAGCAGAATATACAGGAGCAATAACAATAAATGGAGCAGATGGAGTAACAGTAATACTTAAAGCCATATCTTATGATACTGCAGATAATGCAAGTAACATAATGGTAAAAACTTATGTATTTGACAAAGTAGCTCCAAATGTAGTAGCACCTATAGTAGGTGATGGAGTAGCTGATGTAACTATACTAAGCGGAAATAGCGAATCAGTAAACTTTAGCGAAGCAATAAATAACAAAGCTGCAGTAGAAGGAATAATAACAGCAGCAAAAACAGGAGCAGGAACACCAAACTATGGCTGGGATGCACAAAATGATACACTCACAATAGCAGCTAATGGTGGAGATGTAACATTTGCAGCTGACGTAGTGGTAACACTTGCAGATGCATATGGAAATACAAGAGCAGATGTAACAATAATAGATTCATCAGAAGATGAAGGGCAGCCATCATTAACTATAACACCAGATAAAACAAGCCCAACAAACGAAAGTCCTATAACATATACATTTGAATTTGATGAGAATGTGACAGGATTTGTAGTAGGAGATATAACAGTAGTAAATGGAACTAAAGGAGCATTTGTACCTGTAGATGGAGACACATACACATTAGTAGTGACACCAGATGCAGAAGGAAATATAGTGGTAAGTGTAGCAGGTGGAGTATGTACTGATGTTGCACTAAACGGAAACATAGCAGCAGGACCAAATACTGTGGTATATGATAGCTTAGCACCATTAGCACCAACAGCAAACGTAGCAACAGGAACATATAACTCAGCACAAAATGTAACAATAACACCAGCTGGGGATGCAGCAACAACTTACTATACATTAGATGGAAGTGATCCAACAAGTGCAAGTACAGCTTTGGCTAACCCAATAGCAGTAGATGCAGCAGATGGAGTAACAATAACATTAAAAGCAGTAAGCTATGACGCAGCAGGAAATATCGGAGCGATACTAACAAGAGTATACACATTCGATAAATCAGGACCATTAGCACCAACAGCAAACGTAGCAACAGGAACATACAACTCAGCACAAAGTGTAACAATAACACCAGCTGGGGACGCAGCAACAACTTACTATACATTAGATGGAAGTGATCCAACAAGTGCAAGTACAGCTTTGGCTAACCCAATAGCAGTAGATGCAGCAGATGGAGTAGCAAGAACATTAAAAGTAGTAAGCTATGACGTATCAGGAAATATCGGAGCGATACTAACAAGAGTATACACATTCGACAAAGCTGTACCAGTAATATCACTTACTGGGGCAAATCCTCAAACAGTAGAAGCAAAAACAGCTTATGCTGAATTAGGAGCAACATCTACAGAAGGATTAGATGCAAGTATAGTAATAAATGCAACAGCGGTAAATGCAAACTTGATAGGAAGTTATAGTGTAACATATAATGTAACAGACCTAGCAGGAAATGCAGCTGTACAAGTAACAAGAACAGTAAATGTTTCAGATTCAACAATACCAGTAATAACAAGAACTGGAAATGCTGAAGTAACTGTAGAAAAGGGTGACGCATACGTAGATGCAGGAGCGACAGCTACTGATAACTATGACGGCGACAGAACAGCCAACATAGTAGTGGGTGGAGATGCTGTAAATGTAAATACAGTAGGAGACTATGTGATAACATACAACGTAGCCGATACAAGCGCAAATCCAGCAGTACAAGTAACAAGAACAGTGCATGTAGTAGACACAACAGCACCGACAGTTACAAATGTAACTTCAGCAGAAGTTAATGGAGCATATCCAACAGATGCTGTAGTTACAGTACAAGTAGTGTTTAGTGAAAATGTAACAGTAACAGGAACACCTACATTACAACTTGAAGCAGGAGCAACAGATAGAAATGCAACTTATTCTGCAGGAACAGGAACAAATACATTAACATTCTCATATACAGTTGTGGCAGGAGATACAAGTGCAGATCTTGAATATACAGGAACTGGAGCATTGGCTCTAGCTGGTGGTACTATAAAAGACGCTGCAAATAATGCCGCAGTACTTACATTACCAGCGATAGGTGGTGGAAATTCACTTTCAGATAATAAAGACTTAGTTATAGCTGGGGTGACACCACAAGTAGCAAATGTAACGTCAAGCACAGCAAACGGAAGCTATAACGAAGGTGATGCAGTAAGTATTCAAGTAGTATTCAACATTCCAGTAGTAGTTACAGGAACACCACAATTAGCTCTTAACACAGGTGACACTGTAAACTATGTAAGTGGAACAGGAACAACTACATTGACATTTACTTACACAGTAGGAGCAGGAGACACAAGTGCTGATTTAGACTACTCAGCAACTGATTCTCTAACTTTAAACGGAGGAACAATCCAAGACCAATTAGGTCAAGATGCTAATAGAACTTTAGCAGCACCAGGTGCAGCAGGAAGTTTAGGAGCTAATAAAGCGATAGTGGTGGATACGACAGCACCGACAGCATTGTTAGCAGCACCAAGTGATACAACAGTAAAAGCAAGTGATAGTGTAACAATAGATGTAGATTACACAGGAGCAGACACAATAACATTAGCAGCAGGAAATGTAACAGTAAATACAACTGGTGGAGATGCAAGTGCATCAGTAGCAAGTGTAGCAGATGTAGATGCTGATACAAAGAGAATAACAATAGACACATTCACAGGAAATGGAACAATAACAGTAAGTATAGCAGCAGGAACAGCGACTGATGCAGCAGGAAACAGTGCATTAGCACCAGCAGCAAGTGCTGCTATAACAGTAGATACAACAGCACCAGTAGCAGTACTAGTAGCACCAAGTGATACAACAGTAAAAGCAAGTGATAGTGTAACAATAGATGTAGACTATACAGGTGCAACTGGAATTACACTTGCAGCAGGAAATGTAACAGTAAATACAGTTACAGGAGATGCAAGTGCATCGGTAGTTAGTGTAACAGATGTAGATGGAGATACAAAGAGAATAACAATAGATACATTTACAGGAAATGGAACAATAACAGTAAGTATAGCAGCAGGAACAGCAAGTGATGATGCAGGAAACACAGCATTAGCACCAGCAGCAAGTGCAGTTATAACTGTTGATGGAGTAGCACCAACAGTAACAGCATTAACAATAGCAAGTAACAATGCAACAGTAACAAAAGCAGTAACAGGAAACACAATAACA
>Ga0154526_1083_pt1 | contig 33744 bp, 34 predicted proteins | sample RifGroE2_FD_105669 | JGI IMG/M metagenome (GOLD analysis project Ga0154526, IMG submission 105669) | Clostridiales bacterium GWE2_32_10
AGATGAAAACGGGGATTTGAAGCTAGAAATAGTACTAGAAAAATTTCAACTACTAATGAAACAGGAATACAGGAAACAAGACATAAAATTTATAGAAAAGCAAGGGCGACTATTGTTTTTATGCTTTATAAGACCAATAATAAATGGAACAGGATTTTATTACGTAGAGCCACAAACAAGACAAGACAACAGAATGGATATAGTGATAACCTATAACAGAAAGCAATATATAATAGAGCTAAAAATCTGGCATGGCAAGGTGCAAGAGGAAAAGGGAATAGACCAGGTTGTGAGGTATTTAGACTCACAAAATGAAAACACAGGGTATCTGGTATTGTTTAGCTTCAATAAAAAGAAGGAATATACACTGAAATGGGTGGATGTAGAAGGGAAGAGGATTTTTGAAGTAGTGGTGTGATTACGACATGAAAAAATAAAAATAAAAACAAGAACACGAGAAACTGAGGGATGAAAAATATGAATAAAAATAACGTAAACGGATTCACGTTACTGGAGCTACTAGCAGTACTAGTAGTAATGGCAGCACTAGCAGTAATAGCGGTACCGGTATTTGTAAGTAAAGGCAATGAAGCTAGACTACAGGCACATAAAGCTAATATACGAGAGATAAACAATGCAATACAAAGGTATGAGTGGAGTGGGGAAGCTATAGCAACTGATACATATTACAATATATTAGATGACAACAATGCACTAGTAACATCAAAATACCTACATGCAGAAGTATCATCACCCTACGATGCAACAAGCACATTAGATGTAGTAGGTGGAGGAACTGATGATGCAAGTAACTTTACGTACTTTATAGGAAAGGATGCAAATGGGAGAACGGAGGTAAGGCTGATAAGACTAGGGTCAGGTGAGGTGCCGACTAGAGCAGGAGCATTGACTAATGATGTGTTTAATGCATATGGAACAACAGCAACAACGATACATGAAATACTAATAGATGGAACGATAAAGAAATCAGATGGAGGAGTTGTGGGGGATACAGACCCACCAAGCATAGTATTAGCTAATCTAGGGGGAAACGTAACTAGTGAAATAGTAACAGCAACGATAACAGATGTAAGTGCGATAAGCAGTAAAAAGTGGGCAAGTGGAACACAAAATGTGGCATATTTTGCAACTGGGGGAATGGATATAACAGATACGACTTTTGGGGTGGTAGCGAATGGGATATATACGGTGTATGCGAAGGATGCAGCGGGGAATGAGGCGGTGCAGACGATAGATATAGGGAATATAGTAACAATAGCAGAAGGGCAGTATATAAAATTTGGTAGTTATTTAGGGCAGCCGATAGTATGGAGGATAATACATAAAGTAACGGCACAGGATTTAATAAATGAACCTAGTAGTGGATTGCATGAAGGGGATTTATACCTATTGTCGGATAGAATAATAACAATGAAACCATATGATGCAAAAGACCCAGCAGCACCAAGTACGGATGGGCAAAGAGCTGTATATGGAAGTAACTATTGGGGAAATAGTAACATAAGAGAGTGGTTAAACAGTACAGATGCAACAGTAGCGTATAGTACACAAAAACCAGATACAAGTCATGTATGGTCATCGGTAAACTCATATGAAACAGAAGCAGGGTTTCTGACAAACTTTACAGCAAACGAAAAAAATCAAATAATACAAGTAACACATAAGAGTATAGTGGATAATAACTCAGATGGACATGATGGAGGAACGGTAGAACACGGAAATGTAGAAACAGGAATAGATGAATCAGTAGCAGCAGGAACCAATTATAGTACAGCATACTATAAAAACACAACAGATAAGATATTTTTGGCAAGTTTAGGAGAATTGGCAACATATGTAGATGGGGTGCTAAATCACCCAAGTACATCAACAAAATATCAGATAGCATATACAACACAGCAAGCGAGAACCCAAAGTACTTATGCAAGTGATCCAGCAAATGATACGACAGCATGGTATTATTGGACTAGAGATGCTTATACGTTTAATTCGTCTGGTGTTCATGGCATTAATGGACTTCTCACGCTCGGTCACCCTGAAGCTTTTAGTGGAAATTTTGGGGTGCGTCCAGCAACGTTTATAAAATCATTAACTCTAACCCTAGACAACGCAAGCGGAGCTGATGCATTCAATGCATACACAATAACAAGCTTTAACTAAACTCAAGTAAGTAAAAAACTCAAGTTAGAAAGTGCTTTCCTAATTTTTTTATAAAAATATTTACAATAACACTTTGATATAGTATAATTCACATATAAAATAAAAAAGGAAGTGATTTTGATGGATAAGAAAAATATATTTGAAGAGATTAATAAACTTGTTAATAAAATTAAACAACAATTTATTACAGAAGATATTATATTATTTGGTTCATATGCTCATGGAAATCCTACAGAAAATAGTGATATAGATTTATGTATTATAATAGGAAAAAACAATTTGAGAAAAATAGAAATATTAAAAGAAATCAGAAGAAGTTTGATAAAAATTACTACCAAATCAATTGACATATTAGTATATGATAAAGATGAATTTATGGAACGTTCTGCCTTAAAATCAACATTTGAGTATAAAATAAAAAATGAGGGGGTAAAGGTTGGATGAACAACAAGGATGTAGCGAAAGAGTGGTTTAGCTTTGGGAGGGTTGATTTTGAATCAGCGGAGCATGCATAAAAGAAGATTATTATATGGTTGCTACAAGATATGGTTGATACAAGTAAAAAAATCGAGATAATAAAGAGTTTGATTGAGAAAGGTAAATATTTCGTAACTATTCAGACCCCCCCTTATAATGTCATTGCGAGCATCTTTTCGCGAAGCAATCTCGTTTTTATATTTTTCTAAATCTTATATAAAATCAGGTTTAAAGAGAGATTGCTTCGTTCCTCGCAACGACAACATAAAGTGTTAACTTATGGGGGGGCTGAATAGTTACAATATTTCACAATAAACAGAGCAAGACAATAAGGCAAAATTACGACGTGGATAGAGGTAGGAGGATTTTTGAAGTAGTGTTTGAGAGTGGTGGTATAAAAGTGTAAAAATAATAATGGTAATACTGCTTCTTGATTTAAAGAAACTGGTGTATCCAAAATAAAATATTTAGTTGCTTTTTAATGTAAAATATAGTATGTATAAATTAAAATATAGATTTTTTAAGATGGAGTGATTATAGGATGAATAAGTTAATAATGATACTAATATTGTTAACATTGGTAGTATCAGCAATATTTTATATATCAGAATATAATAATGAAGGTGAGGCATCAAAGACTAATCTAGTTACACAATCATTACCAAACCAAACAGTCGTAAAGCAAGAAAAAAAATATATTAAAAATATTAAAAACTCTAAGGTGACTATTGAAAATGATGAGATGGTTATATATAGAACAAAGGATAATGAAGTTCAAATATATAGCTTTCTTCCGGATGATAATATTTTGATAACAGTTTTCGAAAGAAAAGCATGGGGAACGTGGAATATAGGTGGGTGGTATATAGCTAAAGATAAAAAGATACCATCTAAAAACTATTATCTTATTGCGGGAGGGCATTCAGATTGGGAATATGCTCTTAGAGTTAGGAAGGATTTGAAGAAAAAGTATGGCTTTTCAGGGGGGAGTCACGGAAAAGAGTATATGAAAACTCTTAAGCTTCTAAATCCAGATGATGATTCTAATATATGGGTAAAAAAGGGAGATTTTAAGATTGTAAAGCAACTAAAGATTGAGGAAAAAACATTTCTAACGACTACACCTGAATATAATACAAAATATGCTGAAGTGGAACGTACATATATAGTATCACCGGCTGAAATATCGCTCAAGTCAAATTTTAAATTTACATCTAATGTTTTTATGGGAACATCATATGTATGTATGTTGCCTATGCCAAAAGAATATGGGCGGTATGTTTGGTTTGAAGGAACCCTAGATTTTGTAACTACACCTAAAAAAGGTGAAACAGTAGCCAACACAAATATTGAAAACTATTATGGAAAGGAAAAGTCAACAGAGGTAAGAGTGTGGGGAGATACTAATCCAGCGTATGTTTTTGAAGTGTCAATTTTAAATAAAGATATGGTAGATAACTTTAAAAACTCACTAAAAACATTTTACTGGGATATAAATAAAGAAGCAAACAAATTATATTTCTCTAAATTCGAAACAGATCAGGATGAAAAAATAAATAAAGGAACGGAGTGGGAAAATTATTCCGAATGGAAATTACATGTAGCACCGGAAGCTCTAGCTATGAAATAAATTTTATTTAATATATAAAAAATACTAGGAGGAATAATATGAAAAATTTTAGAAGAATTGTAGCAAGTTTTTTGATTGTATCATTTGCAATAACACAAGTTTTACCAGCATCAGCAGCTGTGGATGCTGAAAACAAAGGAAATGTATCAAAAGCACAGATTGAAAAGCAGTTAAAGGAAAAAATTAATGAAAACAAAGAAAATGCTAAAGCAAAGAAATCCGTTAAATCAAAGTTTGATATTAATAGGTTTTCACCAAGTGAAAGAGAAATACTTCGTAGTAAAGGAATAAATAGCACTGACCAGAATGCTGAAAGTGAACTTAAGCTTCCTAGTATAAAAAGTGGACTTATAGGTACTAAGTCTGAAAAGGATACAGTACCAGGCAAAATTATTGTAAAGTATAAGGATGGAGTTAGTAGTGAACAAATAAAAACAATGACAACACAAATCGCAGCAAAAAAAGAGAAATCTTTTAGTAAATTAGGAATAGATGTGTTAAAAGTAAAAGCTACAGAAACTAAGAATAAGATTAAAGAACTAATTGAAAATGAAAATGTAGAGTATGCCGAGCCAGTTTATGTGGTAAGAGCATTATCTATAGAAAGTCAAAATGACCCAGCATATACAAGCTCAAGGCAATGGGGTCTTACAGCTATAAATCCTACAGATCTATGGGCGGATGTTTCAGAAGCAGATAGGGAGAATGTCACATTAGCTGTAATAGATACTGGGGTTGATATGGATCACCCTGATTTAGAAGATAACATAGTATCAGGATATGATTTTATAAACGATGATAACAATCCTGATGATGATTATGGACATGGTACGCACGTTGCAGGTATTGCAGCTGGTATATCGGATAATGGTACAGGAATTGCAGGTGTGGCAAGTGGAATAAAAATAATGCCGATTAAAGCTTTAGATAGTGACGGAGCTGGAACTACAGAAACAATAGTAGCAGGGATTGACTATGCAGTAGGACATAATGTAGATGTAATCAATATGAGCTTAGGTAGTGATGCAGATAGTCATGCATTAGAAGATGCAGTAAATGATGCAGTAAATGCAGGAGTTATAGTTGTTGCAGCAGCAGGAAATGAATATGGATCAGATGTATGCTATCCTGCGGCGTATGAAGGAGTTATTGGAGTAGGTGCTGCTGATTATATTGACGGACATTTTGAAGAAGCTGATTTTTCAAATGTAGGGCCTGAAGTGGATGTTGTTGCACCAGGTGTAGACATATACAGTACTGTACCTATTGAATTAGATAATTATAATACAAATGTTGGAGACTTAAATGAAGATGGATATGCATTGTTGAGTGGTACATCTATGGCAACTCCTTTTGTTTCTGGTATGGCTGCACTTTTGCAGGCAAAAGCAAAAGCTAATGATAACAATTTAAATAGTGATGAAGTATGCACGATTTTAAAAGATACTGCTGTTGATATAGGAGATGTAGGTATAGACAATGAAACAGGTGCAGGTATCATAAATGGTGATGATGAACAAGAATTAGGAAGTCTTGAATTTCATACGATAGACATAGAAGCATCAGATGAATATTTTGATGTAGGTGACACTATAGGTTTTGATATTAATCTTGGGGCTAATAGAAATACTTTAGATACAGAGACTGATATAGATACTCCTCTAAAATTAATGATGAGGAAATTTTCATATGATTATTTTAGTTTTGAGTGGATATCTGAGCCAGAAGAAGTTATGGATGTAAACATTGCAAATGGTAATGCAAGTATCAATTATCAACCAATAAATTCGGGGCTATATGCTTTCTATGTACAAGGGAATGACCAATATATGATGTCTAATACTTCGTTTATAGGTGTATATAAAGATACTAATAGTGAAATATCAGGTACTGTTTCATTACCGCAACATCAAGTTGCACCTAATGGAGGTTTAAATATTGATGTAATTGCATGGAATGGTGAAAATGAATTTAATGAGAATATTATTATTCCAGAAGGTGAAAATTCTGTGGATTATGCTATTGGGGTTGACGATCCGTTAGAAACAGACGTATATGAATATTACATAGAATATGATATAAAAACACAAGGAGTTAATGATTATGTGTTACATGGTTTTTATGGGGAAGATAACACAGAGGCTATCGAAGGTAATGCCTCTATAGTAGAGGTTACAGAGTTTGATAATGCTGAAAATATAGATATGGTACTTATACCTGGAGTCGCTATTTCAGGTACAATAGCTGTACCATATGATTGTGATGCAGATGGGGTTTATATAAGAGCACTCAATGCAGATACAAGTTATTATGAACTAAAATATGTAGATTTAGATCAAGATACACAAAATGTTAGTTACAATATAGTAGTTCCAAAAACTTTAAAAAATTGGGTACCAACATTTGCTAATATTAATAGTGATAATAATACTCCGAATGATAGTGAAGATGATTATAATGATTCGTACTTGGCTTCTCTGCAAATTAATGATGAAGAATTGACTTATTTGATAAGTTATGATTTTTTAGGTGGAGAACCTGATGGTTTTTTGAATCAAGGGTATTATACAACAAATGAAACAGTACCAAATTATAATATTGCAAACAAAGTTAATATTGCGCAAGATACTCTTTCAAATATTAATTTTGAGATTTTAACCGCAAATACAATTAGAGGAAATTTGTCACTACCAGTGGGCGTTTTAGCTGAAGAAGAAATGGATATATATGTAGATGCTATTGCAGAAGACGGGACTGTATACACAGACAATATAAGCATAGAGGAAGGTCATAATGCAGAAGCTTATAAACTAAATGTAACACCTGGTGAAAACTATGTAGTAAGATATGAAATACCGGATATGGAATATTGGGGTGGTGACTATAATGAGGAATATTCATATATAGGATACTATGCAGGTAATGAAAGCGTTTCACAAGAGCAATATGCTTCTCAACTTGATGTAGAAAATGCTGACATTTCAAATATAAATTTTCATATCATTAAAAATGCAACTATTATTGGGGAGATAAGTTTACCTGATGGAGTTGATGTACAGGATGTTGATTTAGAAGGTAGCATATTTGCTAATAGTGGTGATTTTTACTCTAATGCCTATTATACAATTGGAAGTGGGGAAACATCAGCTGAGTTTACACTTAAAGTACCACCAACGGAGGAAGGTTATTATTTAGCATATACTTTAGATGAGTTTAGCCCTGATTTAGATATAGTAGGTCTAGGATATTATGCGGATAGTAGTAGCGTAACAGAATTTGATTCGGCAGTTTCTATTGATGTTAGTTCAGGTAATGTTTCAGGGATTAATTTTAAAATGCTTACAATACCCGAACTTGAAAATGATGTAAGTAATACCAAGAATAATGCATATGAACTTGGGTTGAAAACAGTATACAATGAAAGTCTTGATTATGGAGCTGATATAGATTATTATAAATTTACGACAGATGAAGCTGGAATTTATATAATCAAATCTACAGGCGAAACTGATGTTTTTTGTAACCTATATAAAGTAGTGGGAGATGACTTAAACTTAATTGCTACTAATGATGATGCAAGTGAAACAAATTATAATTTTAGAATTGAAGAAGAATTGCAAGCGGATACAACCTACTATTTAAAAGTTACAGGATATGATTGTACAACAATTGGTGATTATGGTATAGTTGTAACAGATGAGCCTGAAAGCTTAGTGTCTATATCGGGAGATATTACTTCTAATGAGGCTATATTAGATTCAGAATTTTCATTTGAAGTTCCTGAAAATGAGGCAGGTTATAAAATATTTTATTCTATACCAGTTGGATATAATGAAAATTATTCTAGTATAGGGTATTATGATGAGGGTGGTACAGTAAAAGCAGAAAATCAAGCAACACTGGTTATAGAAGAAAAAGATGATATAATATTGACATTGCTTAATAATGTAAAACCAGAGGCGACAGAAATTGGTGTATCAGGTACAGCGAAAGTTGGAAATACATTAACAGGTAGCTATATATATTATGATGAAGATGGTGACGTAGAGGGTACTACAACCTTTAAGTGGCTATCATCAAGCACTGTAGACGGTACTTATACAGCTATATCTGGGGCTAATGCAGCTACATATGAGTTAAAATCAAGTAATAAAGACAAATACATAAAATTTCAAGTAACACCAATAGCAGAAAATGGCATAAAATATGGAGTAGCCACTAGAAGTGAAGCTTTGGGACCAATAGAAGCTAGTAGTAATTCTTCAAGTGGAGGAAGCGGTGGTGGTGGAGGTGGAAGCAGTAGCGGTGGATCAACATCTACTACAACACCTAATCAGGAAACAAAAACTACAGAAAGTGGTAAAACTACTGTAAATACAGGAAGTGACGGAAAGGAAGTAGCCAATATAGTTGTAGACAGTAGTAAGTTAAGTTATGATATTACTTCAGATAAAGTTGATAAAGTAACAATTAATGCTACTACAACGAGTGCTGTAGACAATATATCGGTGTCTATACCTACCAATGTTTTAGACGATGCATCTAAAGCAACTAAACCAATATTAATAGAAAGTAATAATGTATCTCTCGAAATAGAACCAGGAACTATAAACACGAACGATGTTACAGGAGATGTAGTTTTTGGGGTATCAGAATTATCACTTAAAGATGTAACAGGTGAGATATCAAATACACCTAGTGAATCTGATTTGGTATTTGCTGTGTTTGACTTTGATCTTAATGTAGGTGGCAAAAATGTAACAGCGTTTGATAAACCAATTACGATTACAGTTAAATTTGATATTACAAAAGTAAAAGATTTAGATAAAGTAGCAGTATTTTATTATAATGAAGTAGATAATAAGTGGGAATATGTAGGTGGTAAAGTAAATAAAAATGGTACTATTACATTTACAGTAGAACATTTTTCTGAATATGGTGTAATAGAAAACAACAAAACATTTGATGATATACAAACACATTGGGCAAAAAAAGATATAGAGTTTTTGGCAGCAAGACAAATAGTAAATGGCATAGATGACAAAAATTTTGCACCCAATAAAAATGTCACAAGAGCACAGTTTGTAACTATGATTGCAAAAGCACTTAGGCTAAAGAATAAAGAGAACACTAATATATTTACAGATATTGATAAAAATTCATATTACAAAGACGCAGTAAATGCAGCATATAGTGCTGGTATAGTAAGTGGAGTAGGAGCAACTTGGTTTTCACCAGATGACCTGATTACAAGAGAACAGATGGCGTGTATTATCGTTAGGGCATATGCATATAAGACAGGAGACAACATGGATGAAATAATGACTACTATGCAACTAAGATATACTGATGAAGGAAAAGTAAGTAGCTGGGCAAGAAGAAATGTAATACTTGCAAATGTTTTCGAATTAATGAACGGTAACCTAAATAAAACATTTGCTCCACAGAACAACTCAACAAGAGCAGAAAGTGCAGCAGTAATAAAGAGATTGATAGTCAAGCTAGATTTATAAAAAAATAACAATATAAAAAGTCCATATGGACTTTTTATATTGTTTCTAAAACTGCATTTCCACGATTACGTCTAGTTAATTCACTTATCTTATCTTTTAAAGCTTCAAAATCCCGGACGGCGACTAAAGTTGTAGTAGGATGGGAAAGATCAGTACTAAAGAGAATTACATCTCCTATACCATAAAATCTATAGGAAAGTGGCTGATAGGCTGCTATATCTTTTATACGATAAAGATGGAGGATATCCTTCCTAATATTAAACAGTCCAGTTTTAACCTCAAGTATATCTTTAGTTAGGGTATAGCTTACAGAGTATACCATAGCTGTAACCTTCAATATTTTATATATCGCAAAAAGCCCCATTATAGAACTAAATAAATAATCTATAATATACCAAAACTCTTGCACAACATCAATATGTATATTTTTTTTAAGAAAGAATAAAGCAACGAATATTACTATAACTAGGATAGACATAACGACAGCTTCTGTTAATATTAAATAACGAGAGGGCCTACCCACAAAAATAGCATCTTCATTTTCAATCATGATATCACCTCAAATATATTTTACAATACAATTAATAAAATTACAATACTTAATTTAGAAAAAATATATAAAACACTTGAAAAAAATTATAAATAAGTGTAGAATTATATATAATTATATGATAGAAGAAAGGAATGATTGTTGCTTTGAAAAAAGAAAAAACAAAAGAAGTAGAGGTATTTAAGAATATTTCTATCTGGATTTTTATAGGTTTGATTTTTATATCTATTGGTTTTGTTATTTTAGAAAGAATAGGTGGGAAAATAGCTTATAGTTTTATTATATATTCTTTATCCATTATTATTACTATATTTGCTTTAATTTTTTTAAGCTCATCTATAATTTTATTATTTATAGTTAAAAACAAAAAAGTAGTATTTTTTAAGTACAGTCAAATAAAACTATTAATCAAATTAAACTATTATTTTATGATTGTTATAGCTGATATATGGAAAATAGATAAAAGACATATTAGAAGATTTTTTATTAAACTCAATAACATAGCAGTAGAAAGTCTAAATCTAAAAGTTAATGTAGATGATATTTTGATACTTATTCCGCATTGTACTCAAAATTCTAAATGTAGGATAAAATTAACGGAAGATATAGGATTATGCCAAAACTGTGGTTTATGTAATATGAATGAAATTAAAAAAATAAAAAATGAAATAGGAATAAAAGTTTCTGTTGTAAATGGTGGGACAGCAGCTCGTATGAGGATAAAAAATATAAAGCCAAAGTTTGTACTAGCGATTGCCTGTGAGAGGGATCTTATTGACGGAATAGTAGATACAGGGGAACAGCTGTATGTATATGGATTTTTAAATGAAAGGCCAAATGGACCATGTGTTGATACAACATTTGACATTAAAAAATTTAAAAAAATATTAATGGGTTTTGTGAGTGAAAAGACATAATAGACAAGAAACTCTAAAGTTTTACAAAAAATTAATATTATCGTAATACTTTCTCAATAAATTTAGGTTATAATAAGCTAGTCGTTAGAAAACAGTTATTGATAATAGGGGTGAAGGGATGAAATTCATAAGAATACTATTTTTAAACATAATATTAATGATGCTATTTGTTAATATTTCTTTTGCAGAGCAAAGGGTAGAGTATGGAAAACCGATAGCAACATATGAAACGCCAATAGGTGTTAGATTTGTTAGCTTTTCAAAAAACTGGGATACACAAGAGAAGCTTGAGAAAATATATAATGAATTTTCCAAAAACTTTATGGCTCAGGAAGTGTTTTATTTAAGTTCGGTATATTTTTATCCAGATACACCCGACGGTGTTGCAGGGTATTATAGACCATCCATAGTAATAGATGGTAAAGGTAATTATGCATACGGAAAGAATAATTACATAGAAATATTTGATACCAATGTCTACACAGATATATCAGAAATATCAAAGGTTTTATCTCATGAATATGGACATCATTTTACAATGTATTATTTAGTTACAAAAGAAAATAAATACTTTTCAGAATGGAAGGATACAGGATATGCAAAAGCTAGAGACCTTACAAGGTTTTCTAAGGTGAAATATTATCCAGATTTGTATCAAAGTGATTATGAGCATAAATGGGATGTTACAGAAATAGCTGCGGAGGACTATGTTCAACTATTTGGTTCGCCACTTGCTAAGAAAAGCATGGATTATATAGATGTAAAAGATAGGATATTAAATAATATAAAGGATTATAGATATACTTCAAATACATTTAATCTGATTCCACAAGAAAATCTAGACATACCACTTGCAATAGAGGTAAATGGTTTGAGACAATACTGGCTAGGGCTTGCAGGGGTTAACAAGGTTCAACCAACAATACCAAATAGACCCAAAATTCAACTTGTAGAGGAAAAATTAATATTAAGTAAGTACAAATCATATAAAATAAACTGGAACGAAATTCAGGATAATAATAATTATGAATACACGTTATTAATGTATCCAGAAGGAGATAATAGTTTTCCAATACCTATTAAAACAGTAAAAACAGGTGAAGAGATGAGTGCGTATGTAGGAAGCTACATGGTAGATCAACCAAGTGGTGGGGCTAAAGTTATAATGGAGAATTATAAAGGAAAATATTTATTGAGATTGTTTATAAAAGATGAGAACAATTTTATGTTTTCATCATGTGAATATAAAATAGACTTATCAAGTGCTAATAACGGAAAACTTCAAGAAGTATATGGAGCAAATATGGGTAATATTTATACAGCAAATAATGTAGTAAATGATAACTCAATATTTTCAGATATGAAAAGTACTTATTGGGCATATAATTATATTGTGCAATTAGTAAACAGTGGAGTAGTAAAAGGATATTCTGACGGAACCTATAAACCTGAAAATAGTATAACAAAAGCCGAATTTCTTGCTCTTGAGCTTAGGGTGCTCAAAATAGATGTAACCCCGTATAAGCAAGTAGGAGAAGCGGAATGGTTTACGAAGGATGGATATTTTGGTGCAGCCAAATCAATGGGTATAATACTGGAGAAAGATTATGGGCAAGGGTATAAAAATTTGCAAATAAATAGTAAAATAACTAGAGAAGAAATGGCATTCTTTATAGCTAGGGCTATAGTATATCAAAATGGATTTCAGACAAATGTAGATAATTTTTCCAGGGTATTTACAGACTCATCAAAAATAAAATACACTAATGAGCTTAATATAGCAATAAAATATGGTATAATAAGTGGATACACAGACAATACATTCAGACCAACCAACGTAGCAACAAGGGCAGAAGCCAGTAAAATAATAAGCAAACTAAAATCGGTAGTTAGTTAGTCTAATTTCAATAAAAAGAGGTAAATACAATGGAAAATAAAAAAATTATTGCTCAAAACAAGAAGGCGTATTATGATTATTTTATAGAACAGACCTTTGAGGCTGGTCTTGTTCTTGTGGGTACAGAGGTAAAATCTATGAGGATGAGTAATTGTAGTATAAAAGAAAGCTTCATAAGGATTGACAAAGGCGAAGTTTTCATATATAATATGCATATAAACCCTTATGAAAGAGGGAATATATTTAATAAGGATCCTCTAAGGACAAGGAAGCTGTTACTTAATAAGCGAGAGATAAATAAACTTATCGGCTCATCAAAAGTAAAAGGATACACAGTAGTCCCTACAAAGGTTTATATTAAAGGCAGCCATATAAAAATGGAAATCGCACTTGCTAAGGGTAAGAAAAACTATGACAAACGCGATGAAATAGGAAAGCGTGACGCAGAAAGAAGAATAAAGCAAGCGATGAGCGAAAAAAACAGGGGGATGTAAAGGTTTCGACGGGGACGCTCAAGCATAGAGTAGCTATTCGTAGTCGCAAATCTACGTTAAAAATTGCAAAAATTAAATTAAACGCAGACAGAAATAATTTAGCATACGCAGCCTAATTTAAGGCGTGTATCGTTTTACCAGAGAACTCCCGCGGCTTTGGATAAAACGTCGATTAGTGGGCAACTTAAGTTTGTTTTTCTCGCCAAACTTTAAGCAAATAGAGAATACCTGAACTAGAGTTTGTCTTTAGACGCTAGCTAAGGGAAATTTAAAATAAAGACTATAATAGTAGAAGCTTTATGTAACAGGTTTTCGGACAGGGGTTCGATACCCCTCATCTCCATTAAATAAATCCACACCTATTTGCAAACTAATTGTAAATAGGTGTGGATTTATTTTATAGTTCAGAGGTCATAAAGAGATATAAATTCCTATTCTGTCATCGTGATGAGGGTGTTTTTCCCAATGTGGCGATCTGTGTATAAAACTAAAAAACAGATTGCCACGCCAAAAAACAGGCTCGCAATGACAGCTATAGGTCTGAAATGTAACTTATTGTTTATATCATTGAATGTTCACGAATGTAATAGCTAGTACATATAATAAATTATGAGGTAACAGTAGATTAATGTGCAAGTTAAAAAATAAAAAAGGAGAGTGATACATATGCAAAATAGATTGAAATCTAAAGTTTTATGGGTATCGTTAGCAAGTGCTATTATAACGTTTTTAATAAACGCTGGATTAATTGATACAGGAATGTCAGAAACAGCGACACAAGGTGTAAATATATTATTAACTTTATTAGTTACATTTGGTATAGTTAATAATCCCACAAATGGAGATGGTTTTTAAAGATTAACTACAGACCTATTGGATAGGTCTTTTTATTTTGTAAGAAAAGCTAAGAGAGGGTTGTAGGTATAGTAAATTATATTCTATTCCATTATTTTACATAAAGTTTAAAAAAGCTTGACACATATAAACTAAATTGATATACTAAGTACATCTTATTTAAGATAAATAATAAACTCCGTCTTTCAATCTTGAAAACGGACTAAAATAAATTTAAAAAAGGAGTGGTTTTTTTGAAGAAAAGGATTTTAAGTATTGTAATATGTTTAGTAATGTTGGTGCAAATGGTTCAAGTAGTAAATGCAGGAAATCAAAGCTTTACAGATTTGCCAAGTAGTCATTGGGCGTATAGTGCAGTGCAGGATATGGTAAGTAAAGGGGTATTGACAGGTTTTGAGGATGGAACATTTAGACCAAATGATGCTGTAACAAGAGAGCAATTTGCAAAGGTAATGGTATTGGCACTTAATTTGCCATTAAAAAATTCAGGAACACCTACATTTAGTGATGTTTCAAAAGATGATTGGTCATACCAATATGTAGAAAGTGCAAAAAAATATTTAACAGGATATAAAGAAAATGGAAAGATGATGTATATAGGTTCAGGAGTAGCAGTTAGAGAGGATATGGCTGTTGCAATGGTTACAGCAAAAGGACTACAAACAGAAACACCAGATTTAAGCCTACTCAATAACTATACAGACAAAGAAAGTATATCACAAAGCCTAAGAGGATTTGTAGCGATAGCAATAAAGAACAAGATAATGGAAGGCGACGGCACAAAGTTCAACCCACAAAATACACTAACAAGAGCAGAGGCTTGTGCATTAATATATAAGGCAAGTGTTAATGTAAGCGGGGAGAAAGTAGCTATAGTAGATGAAAATGTAGGGACAGAATATAAGGTATATAATGATGGAAATGTAACATTCAATTATCCAAGTTACATAAGTTTTAAAAAATCAGATATGTTTTCAAATAATGGTTATATAGGTCTGATTGGGAAAAATGAAAATGTAGAAATACAATTGCTTTATTATTCAATAGATGACAATACTTTATTTACCGATAATAATATTAAGGTGAATACACTTGAGGGAATCAAAAAAGCTTATTCTACTACTGGAAACTTGGTAAAAAAATTAAACAACTGTGTAGTTGAATATGTTGAAGATAGTGACGGTAGTATATGGTATGAAATATTTGGACGGGGTATAGGAAAAATGTTCCCAGATGTTAGGATTTTCTCAAATGATAGTGAAAAATTAAATGAAGTAAAAACGATGATTGTTGATTCATTTAAAGTAATTAATCCTAATCAACCATATAAAGGTTCAGTAGAGGATGATTCAGAATTAGCAAAAGTAGTAAATACAACTCCAGTAAATGGGGCAAGTAATGTTAGTAATGAAGTAACTGTTACAATACAATATAGTAGAGATATAGCAGGGGCTAATATAAAAAATTCATATTATATTAATAAAGAAGACAATAAATCATATTTAGCAACAGGACAAATTGTGGGGAATAAAATAATATATTCACCATTAACGAATTTGGAGCCAGGAAAAGAGTATGAATTTCAAGTAGTGCAAATAGGAAATTATATTGAAGACTGTATATTTACATTTACTACAAAACCAGATGATAGTGGTTTAACAATAACAAAAATTACTCCAGCAAATGGCGAAACAAATGTAAATCCAAATCTTAATGTTGTATATGTTGAATTTTCGAAGAATGTCAATGTTAGTATATATCCATCTATTTATGACGAAAATGGAAGAGATGTAGCCACAGGGGAAAGTGGCCAATCAAATTATAAAGAGTATCCTGTTAGTCTACAATCTAATACAAAATATAAAGTTGTTTTTAGTGCAAAGGTTTTGAGTGATGGAACAAAATTTGAAGGTGGTACATATATGTTTACAACTGGTGATGCTGAAAAAATTGAAGATGCTACAGTTGTAGATACTAATCCTAAAGATGGAGCTACAAATATAAGTACTAGTTTAGACAAAATAGTAATCAATTATTCATATCCTATTACGATACAAAATCAAGGTTGGATACAATCATTTACACACGTGCAAGATCAAAATAATAATGATATACCATTTACTGCAGAAAGTAACGGAACGGTATTAACTCTTACACTTAGTAAAAGTTTGGAACCTAATACTAAATATAATGTTTCACTACCTACAATGCTAATGGTTACTGATATTCCTCAATTTTCACAATCGTATACATTTAGTTTTACAACAGGTAATTGATAATAATAAAAAAGATATTCAAAATTGCTTGAATATCTTTTTTATTATTAGGTTTTTGCAATAAAAAATAAAAAAATCCTTGCAAACGATAGATGAATATGTTAAAATAAATTTCAGTAATCATAATACATAGGTGGTGAAATAAAAAATGGATAACCTAAAGGAAATAAGATGGAAACAACGATTTCATAATTTTGAGAAATCATATAAATTAATAGATAAATATTCGAATCTAGAGGATATGGACGAATTAGATATTGCTGGACTTATACAGTTTTTTGAGGTGACATTAGAGCTTGCTTGGAAGGTTATGAAAGACTATCTTGAATCGAAAGATTTTATCGTTAGATCACCACGTGAAACCATAAAAGAAGCTTTTTCATATGGAATTATCGATAATGGAACGGTATGGCTTGAGGCATTAGATAGTAGAAACCGCACTGTACATACATATGACCAAGAATTTGCAATCGATATGAAAGATGAGATATTAAATATGTATTATCCCGAATTTAAAAAGTTATATAAAAAATTAAGAGAGGAATTATGACATGTTTGGACTAAGTGATGAGGATATTATAAAAATAAAAACAGCAATTAAAGAATTGCCAGAAATAGAAAGTGTGATTGTCTTTGGTAGTAGAGCAATGGGAAATTACAAAAAAGGTTCAGATGTAGACTTGGCTATATTGGGTAAAACTGTTACAAAAAAAACTGTACATAAAATAAATCAATTATTAAATGAAGAATGTATGTTACAGTATTTCTTTGATATTGTAGATTATGAATGCATAAAGAATGATGAATTAAAAGAACATATAGATAGATATGGGAAAAAATTTTGTTTATAAAGGTGTGGCTAAGATGTTTAGGTTATTTAAGAAAAAGGATGATACTGAGAATGATACAAAAGAGGTAGTACAGCAAGATATAGGAGAGCAAACAAGAAAAGTGATGGAAGATGCGAAAGCATCTTTGGGTGAAATAGAAAATAAGCTACACCGAGTAAAAGGTAAATATTTGTTTTCTAATCTGCTTTTGTTTATATCATATTATCATTTCATAATAGATTTTTACAATAAAAATATAGAAAGCATAATTTCAGTAAAAGAGCTATTATTATTAAAATATATAAATATGACAAAAGATATATTGACTAATTTTGATGAAAATATGGCTACAGTATCACAGAAAAAAGAAGTCCTAAAAGCATTAAAAACAGTAAATGATAAGCTTTATGTGACAATTAAAAATATAAAGGAAAAGACAGAAATGGATTTGAGTGTAGATTTAAAAACATTACAGGATTTGATAAAAACAGATTTTTAAAAAAATATTACAAAGGAGTTGTTCAATATGGCGTTTGAAAACTTATTAAATGATATTGAAGGAGAAGAAAATAATTCTCCTAAAAAAGAAGAAAATACTGCTGTTGAGGTAATAAATGTAACAGAACCTACCGCACCAGTTGGAACAAAGAGGGAGATAGATTTATCAAGATTTAGTGAACAAGATAGAGAAACTCTAAATAAAATGAAGGATGCTATGAAATTTGATAATTCAAGTGATGTTGCAGGTCTAGGAGCGGAGGTTCAAAGTGGTATTGCAAAATTTGCAGATGGGCTTCTAGAAGGGGTAAAAACAAAAGATACGGGTGCAGTAGGGCAAAATCTTACTACACTACTAACTACTATAAAGGATGTTGATTTAGAAGAGTTAAAAGAAAAAGACTCATTCATATCGAAAATCCCTATTTTGAAATCATTTGTTAATAAAGTATATAGTGCAAAAATCAAGCTTGAAAACGTTACAGAGACTGTAGATAAAATCGTAGTTTCACTTGATACCGCAAGAAAAGAGTTAATACGAGATATTAATGTGCTAGAAATGCTATATAATAAAAATCTTGAATACTTACATAACCTTGAGTTATGTATTGCAGCAGCTGAGTTAAAATATAACGAGCTTTCTGAAACAGTGTTAGTTGAACTTAAAAGTAAGGCTGAACAAACACAGGATATGATTGATATTCAAAAATACAATGATTTTGCACAAATGCTTTCTGAAGTAGAAAAAAGAATACACGATTTAAAATTAAGTAGAGAAATTGCTATTCAAACTATGCCTCAGATTCGTATTATACAAGGCAATGACAAAGTATTATCGACTAAAATTCAAACTAGTATACTCACTACCATTCCAATCTGGAAAAACCAAATAGCATTAACGATTTCCCTAAATAGACAAAAAACCGCGTTAGAGCTACAAAAGAAGGTCTCAGACACGACTGAAGATTTATTAAAACAAAATGCTAATCTTTTAAAGATGAACTCTATTGAGATTGCAAAGGAAAGTGAAAGAGGAGTTATAAGCATGGAAACATTAAAAGAAACTCATACTAAACTAATCGAGACAATCGAGGAATCTATGAAAATCTATTCAGATGGTAGAGCTAAACGTCAACTAGTAGAGAAAGAGCTTGCAGAGATGGAAACAAAGCAAAGACAAAAGCTGCTACAAATTAGGGATAATTAAATTAATGAAGGTGATATGATGGAAAACAAAGAGTGTCTGAATTTGATAAATAAACATTTTGAAGTGCAAAGCTGTATAGCGTTACTCAAAAACCCAGATTTAAAGTTAAAGAGTCATATCTTCTTTTTTAATAACCTTTTTAAAGAGATAAGCGAAATAAAAATTCTTAGAGTAAAAGCTAAGAACCAGACAGATGATATAGCCTTTGACATATATTATGTTAAGGATGAATTTGAAGGATTATATCATGGATATTTTAGAATAAAACCGGAAACAGATGCTGCAAGCAAGATATTTGAAGATGTGAGCAAAATGTGTACAGATTTGGGAGAATACATGTATTATTTGTATAAAAATAGTGATTTGTTGAATATATATTTGCTATCTTTAGATATTCAAACTGCAATAGAACAATCAGATACAAAAGATGACCATCTAGAGTTTGACAAAATTAAAAAGAATATGTATAGAGAGATTGCAGAATATGAGCAGGGTGAATTAGAGGGTACAATTTTAGATAGATGGATGAATAGAAAATATATATATAATTTTATTATGTTTAACTCAAAATGCTCCGAGACAGTTAAAATGTTTCTGTTAAATTTGCTTTCAAATAGGTATTCGAATAATATATGCATGATTAACTGGAGCTGTAACATAAAAAATTATATTTACGTAAGCCCAAACACTGTATATTTTAATGGTAATAATCAGATAAGTGTATTTAGCTTGCTAGATAGTGTACTAAGCCAGAAATTTGTTATATTTATAAAATTTGATTTTGATTTCGAAGGTGGAGGTAATGTTGGGAAAACACTTAGTAAAAGGTGAAAAGATAAATATAAGTAAAATAAGTGATTATTATAATAAATTTACGATAGATATTACAAATAAAGTGAACAATGAAATATCATTTGACATTGATATTTTTTTGTGTATGTGTGAAGTTAACAATCGGATAAACAAGAAGAAGATAATTTTTTATAACAATCCCGAAAATTCAGGAGAGAATATACGTTTTGAAGATTTCTTTACTGATGATATTGAAAATAAAAAGGTATTCCAAATCGATTTAAATAGTGTAGAAAAAGATATTTATAAACTAATCATTGGATATTCGGTTTATAAAAATAAGAAAAATATAGATAAGCACGGCACAACTAATATTACGATTAAATTTATAAACAGCACAATGCAGGCAGAAATATTCACGATGGATATACACGAGAATATTATAAATAATAACTCAGGTGTGATAGGGGAAATCTATAGATATAAGGATTTTTGGAAGTTTAATGCTATTGAACATATTTCGAAGGAGGGTTTGATAGCTACGATAAGGGATTTATTTGATGTTGAGTTTTATTAACTTGTTTTGAGTAATCTGGATAGTTCCTATTTCTGAAAGAATGACTTCAGAACTACGTTTACCAATACCAGGTAGTTCGTCAATTTTTTTGATGGCATCTTCATAACCTTTCATTTGATTATCTATGATATCATCAAGCTCTTTGATACTACTAGTTAAAGTATTAAACTTACGAAGCTCTGTTTTTTAACTTAGTTATAGCAAAACTTTATAAAACTAAAAAACAGATCGCCACGCCAAAGAACAGGCTAACAATGACAGCTATAGTCTAAGTTATTTTCATTGTAGGGGTCGTACCTTGTGTCGCCCCGTTATGTATAAAAATTTGTCGAAAAGGTATTGACTTTAGTGTTTTGGTATGGAAAAATATAACAAATCTAAAACATTAAAGGAGACAGAATTTATGAATACATCAACAGCAATAACAATTGTAGACAATGGAGTATATTTTAGTGAATCTGACCCTGAAGGTGAATCAACAGTAATTACAATGGAAGAATTAGATGAAGCAGGTATCATTAATCAAAGTTTTTGGCGTTGGGATAATCAAGCTTATAGAAAAGTAAGAGAAAAAGATGAAGACGTATTATAGAAAAATTAATTCAATTACCTAAAAAAAGCAAGAAAAGTTCTTGCTTTTTTTCCGTTTTAAGGGTACAATTAGTAAAAGCAAAAATTTTAAAGCTTGGAGGTGGTGTTTATGCATTTTACAAAAATGCATGGGTTAGGTAATGACTTTGTTGTTGTAGATAATATAAATGATGAAATAGATAAGCCAAATGAGCTTGCTGTAAAGCTTTCAGATAGACATCTAGGAATTGGTGCTGATGGGTTGATACTTATATGCAAATCAGATATTGCTGATTTTCGTATGAGGATATTTAACTCAGATGGATCAGAAGCTGAGATGTGTGGCAATGGAATAAGGTGCGTAGGAAAATATGTATATGATAATAAATTTACAGATAAAATAAATGTAGAAATAGAAACTTTAGGTGGGATAAAGAAACTTGAGCTTATTTTGCAAGATGGGACAGTAACGCAAGTTAGAGTTGATATGGGTGAACCAATCCTTACACCTACAAAAATTCCTATGATCTCAGATAAAGATGAGATTATAAACGAAGTATTTGCTATAAACGGTGAAAAGTACAATATAACTGCGGTATCTGTAGGAAACCCACATGCTATAATTTTCGTAGAAAATGCCGATAAAATAGATGTAGAGAAAATAGGCAAAATGATAGAAAACTATAAAGAATTGTTCCCTAATAGAACCAATGTCGAATTCATAGAAGTAATATCAGAAAATAAAATAAAAGTAAGAGTATGGGAACGAGGAGTAGGAGAAACCCAAGCCTGTGGAACAGCAGCATGTGCCAGCGTAGTCGCAAGCGTGCTAAATAATAAAACATCAAGAAAGATTGAGGTTCTATTACTTGGAGGAGTCTTATATTTTGAATGGTTAGAAGACAATCACGTACTTATGACCGGACCAGCGGAAACAGTATTTGTAGGGAGATGGTTAGGGTAAGGGTAGTAAAATATTTGAGAGGAGAGATTGATATGCAAATCAGTGGAAATCTAAATAACATGATGGACAATACTACTACTCAAATTAGTAGTATTAAAACTAATAATCTAAAAAGCAAAGCGGATGCTGCAGTTAAAGACAATGACGACACAGTTCTAATGGATGCTTGCAAGCAGTTTGAATCGTATTTTATTGACCAAATAATGAAGGAAATGAGAAATACATTAAGTAAAGACGATGGAGATTCTATGATTCCAAAGAGTAAAGGTGAAACTATGTTTACTGAGATGAAGGATTCTGAGTATTCTAAACAGGCTACAGATAATGGTGGAATTGGGATAGCAAAATTGATGTTTGAGCAATTAAAGAAAACTAATTCGTAAAAGGAAGATGCAAATGGATTTTATAACAATATTATTATTAATATTAAAAATTATATTTATATTTTTGCTAGCAGTTCTTGGACTTATATTTGTCGTTTTATGTATTCCAATAGGCTTTGAAGTAAACCTAATAAAAGACGATAAAATAAGTGGACATGCTAATATTTTATTGTTCTTTGGACTAATTAGATTTATGAATAAAATAAAATTACCTATGGTAAAATCGGTGCTTGAGGTTTTAGGAAAAGAATTTAAAATTAATAGAATGGAAATTAAAGAAGATACTATAGAAGATGCTGTAGACGAGGATACAAATAAATTAGAAAAAGGGAAAAGTACAGAAGAAAGTACAGAACAAAATAAACAAAGATATAGCATAAATATTATACAAAGATACAAAAAGTATAAAAATTATAAAAATTATAAATATAAGAAAGAAATAAAGAAAGAATTAATTACTCTTGCAAGAAGGATTATAACAGTAACAAAATTTAAAACAGCAAAGGGCACATATGAAATCACACTTTCAGAACCAGTCAAATATGGTTATATGTCAGCTATAGCAGCTGTTTTGATACCTATTTTACCTAAGGATATCAAACTGCTAACTGCATATGGCGAGGATCATATAAAGTTTGACTTTTGTATAAAGGGATATATAATTCCTTTGGTGCTTTTAATATATGTTTTAATGTTTTTATTTTCAAAACCTGTATTCAGTGTTGTAATAAAACTAATTTTTAGAAAGGAAGGATCTTATGGAGTCTAATATATCAAATAATTTAAAAGAAATGTTTAAAAGTATGGAGGAAGTTTTAACTAAAAAAACTGTAGTAGGTGAGCCTATAACAGTGGATGGAATAATAATAATTCCACTAGTAGATATAAGCTTTGGAATAGGTGCTGGTTCTGTACAAGCTAAGGGAGAAAAAGAAAGTGCTGGCGGAGGTATGGGGGCAAAAATATCACCTAACTCATTACTTATAATAAAAGACGGAAAACATCACGTAGTACATATACAAAACCAAGAGGGCATGGGTAAAATCCTTGATATGGTACCAGGAATAATAGCACAATTTGGGCTTGATAAACTGATGAAGAAAAAAGACTAAAGCATTATAGACTGAAAGGAGTTTAACTAATGATTTCATATTTAAACGGAATACTTACAGAGAAAGAGATAAATTATGTTGTTGTTGATGTTTCTGGAGTCGGGTATCAGGTTTATATACCTGTACTCGACCATAGTAATCTGCCGCAAATAAAAGAACAAGTAAAGATATATACATACCTCTATGTTAAAGAGGATATTATGAAGCTTTATGGGTCTTTAGAAAAAAAGGCTCTAAGTGTTTTTGAAAAGCTTATATCTGTTTCTGGAATAGGTCCAAAGGTTGGAATGGGGATATTATCTGCTATGTATTTTAATGATGTGGTCATGGCTATATTAGAAGAAAATGCAAATGCATTTAGTAAATGCCCAGGTGTCGGTAATAAAACAGCACAGAAGATAATTTTAGAACTTAAAGATAAGTTTAAAAACTATCAAGTATCGAAAGAAGATGCTAATAGAGTAGGTAAAACATGTGCATTAGATTTAAATGAAGCAATAGAAGCATTACAATGTCTAGGTTATAGTAAAAAAGTATCAGAAGATATAGTAAAAAAAGTTACAAAGGACAAGAAAGACGTGGAATTAGCAGATATAGTTAAGTTAGCACTCAAAGAACTTTCTAGATGAATTTTATCTCATAAAAACACTTTCTCTTTAATATAAATTTAATATAAATTTGTATTTGGAGGTTGGTGCTTTGAAAAGAAGAATATTTATAATGATAATATTTCTAAACATAATATTATCAACTACTATTTTGGCTGAAAATATAAAAGAACCTAATGTTTTAGCGGATGGTGCTATTTTAATGGATTACAAGACAGGTATGGTACTATGGGGGAAAAATATATACAAACCAAGACAGATGGCGAGTACTACAAAAATAATGACATGTATATTTGCTCTTGAGAATGCAAAGCTAGATGATATTGTAACAATTACAAGACGAGCTGCTCTTGCTCCGAAGGTTAAGATATTTCTACGACCAAATGAAAAGCAGAGATTAGAGGATCTGCTCTATGCAATTATGTTGGTTTCAGCAAATGATGCAGCAGTTGCTATAGCTGAACACGTAAGTGGAAGTGTTGAAGAATTCTGTGCCCAAATGACTAAAAAAGCAAAGGAAATAGGGGCAAAGGATACTATATTTAAAACCCCCAATGGACTAGATAAAGAAGATCATCACTCTACTGCCTATGACATGGCACTAATAACGAGATATGCATTAAATAATAAAAAATTCAGAGAACTAATAAATACTAAAACTGTAATTACTCCTGTGCACGGCGGAAACTATCGAAGCTTTAGCTTGACCAATCATAACAGACTGCTAAACGAATACCAAGGAGCAACTGGTGTAAAAACAGGCTTTACAAATGGTGCAGGTCACTGCTTTGCAGGCAGTGCACAAAGGGGGGATATGCAACTAATATCTGTTGTGCTTGCTAGCGGCTGGGGGGCTAGAGGAAAGGAAGGAAAGTGGACAGATACTAAGAAAATACTAGATTATGGATTTAATAACTTTAAATATGAAACTATACGTAAAAAAGATGATATTTTGATAAAAGATATAAAAGTTGAAAAAAGTAGAAAGAAAACTATAGACTTATTTCTAAAAAATGATATAATATTACCAATGAAACAATCAGATAGTGAAAATCTAAAAATCAGAATATACTACCCTGAACTAATAGAAGCACCGCTTGAGAAAGGCGTCGAAATAGGATTAGCACGAATTTATATAAATGATGACTATATATGCGAGGAAGCATTGTTAGTTGATAGGGATGTAGAGGAGAATACTGTAAAAAGCAACTGGAAGAGAATAATGGATAGATATAAATTACAAAAGAGGTGAAAACTTATGCAAGGTACAACTGATAGTACAACAGCAAATAATGTCTTAATAGCAATAGCAATGTTTTTTGTTTTATTGCCAATTGTTATGTTATTAAACAGTCACACTAATTCTAAATACACAAAACTTTTTATTATAGCTATTTTTGTAGGGATTATTGCTATCTTCGCTACTGGTTATATTTATACAACCCCAATAGGAAAGTTTATAATCAATCTCTTTGAAGCTTTATAGGGGAAATAAATTTAATAGAGATGTGTAAATTAACCCGCAATAAAATTATATAAAAAGAATTTGCAAATCACTTGCAAAAAATTACAATATATGTTATAATTCACTAGTACGTCTTGAACGTGTAAATTAATCTAATAAAAGATTATATAATAATTTAAAATTGTGAATTGTGAATTATAGATAGAGGAGGTGCAGATGGTTATGAAAAAAGAAATACATCCAGAGTTAAATAGTGTAGAGGTTAAATGTAGTTCATGTGGTACAGAATTTGCTACAGAATCAACAAAAGCTGGCTTTACTAATGTGGAAGTTTGTTCTAAGTGTCATCCGTTTTATACTGGAAAAACTAAGAATGTAAGTAAAGGTGGACGTGTTGCGAAATTCAATCTTAAATATGCTTCAACTACTAAAACAACAGCAAAAACAGAAGAAAACTAGATTAACAATGCAGATATACTTACGCTTGGTAGGTTTGTCTGCTTTTTTTATGTAAAGGATTGATTTATATGAATGAGTTTATGCAAATTTTAAAGAAAGGTAAGGAAAAACTAAAACAAAGCGATATTACTACATTTTCATTAGACGCTGAACTTATTATGGGGTATGTTACAGGTGAATCTAGAGAACGTATGCTCGCTGGACTTGTAAATGAAATATCGGATGATAATGCAGATAGATTTTTAGATCTAATAGATAGACGAGCATCAAAGTATCCGGTGCAATACATAACAAATTATCAGGAGTTTATGTCTTTGCCGTTTTATGTAGATGAGCGAGTTTTGATCCCAAGACCCGATACAGAAATTTTGATAGAAAATGTCATAAAGTGTTGCAAAAATAAAAAAAATATAGTATTATTAGATATATGTACAGGAAGTGGATGTATTGCGATTTCAATTGCAAAATACATGGAGGATATAAGTATTATTGCTGTAGATATTTCAAATGACTCACTTATGGTAGCAACATATAATGCAGATATTAATAATGTTTTAGATAAAATAACTTTTATTCAAAGTGATTTATTTGAAAGCCTAGCAAAAGATTATATGAATGTTTTTGACATTATAGTCTCTAATCCACCTTATATTGAAAGAGGAGAAATACCAAAGCTTTCTAGAGAGGTAAAAGACTTTGAACCTAGACTCGCCCTAGATGGAGGGAACTCAGGGCTTGACTTTTATAGGAAGATAACTAAAGAAAGTGGAATGTATTTAAAAAATAATGGTAAAATTTTTTATGAGATTGGATATAATCAGGGAAATGCTGTGAAGAATATACTAGTAGAAAATGGATTTAGAGATATTGAAATAACAAAAGACTTAGCAGGACTCGATAGATGTGTTGTAGGTGAGTTAGAATAGGGAGGTTTAGATATGTTTGATAAATTAGATGAGGTTGCTATACGATATGAGGAAGTATCAAGACTTATATCTGATCCTGATATTATTAATAATCAGAGTGAGTGGAGAAAGCTTATGAAAGAGCATAGCGACATAACACCGATAATAGAAAAATATAAGGAATACAAAAATGCTATTTCAGGTATTGCTGATGCTGAAGCTATGCTTAATGAAAAATTAGAAGATGAATTTAGGGAATTGGTTAAGGAGGAGCTTGCAAAAAATAAAGAGCTAGTGCCAAAACTAGAAGATGATCTTAAAGTGTTACTACTTCCCACGGATCCTAATAATGATAAAAACGTTATAGTTGAAATACGAGCAGGAGCAGGTGGAGATGAGGCTGCTATTTTCGCTGGAGATTTATTTAGATTATATTCTAGGTACGCTGAAAGACGTGGATGGAAAACAGAACTAATGAGCACAAGCGAAAGTGGAGTAGGTGGCGTCAAGGAAGTAATATTTATGATACGTGGGGAAGGCGCATACTCTAGACTTAAATATGAAAGTGGAGTGCATAGAGTTCAAAGAGTTCCAGCGACAGAATCAGCTGGAAGAATCCATACCTCTACCGCAACTGTTGCAGTCTTAGCAGAGGTTGATGATGTTGAGGTTGAAATAAACCAAAATGACATTCGGATAGATGTATTTAGAGCCGGAGGAAATGGTGGGCAATGTGTAAATACAACTGACTCTGCTGTTAGAGTGACACATCTTCCTACAGGGCTTGTGGTATCTTGCCAAGATGAGAAATCACAATTAAAGAATAAAGACAAAGCATTAAAGGTGCTCAGAGCGAGGTTATATGAGCTTGAACAAGATAAACAAAACTCTGCTGTTGCAGCTGAAAGAAAAAGCCAAGTAGGTACAGGGGATAGAAGCGAAAAGATAAGAACATACAATTATCCTCAAACTAGAATAACAGAACATAGAATACCTATTACTGTATACAAATTAGATTATGCTATGGACGGAGATATAGATGAAATTATAGATGCATTAATAATGTTCTATCAAGCAGAAAAACTTAAAAACTTAGGGTAAAAAATTTGTTATGTCATTGCGAGGAACGAAGCAATCTCGGTTTTTGGTAGTTATCAATAGAATGTGAGGTGGGGTAAGGTGAGTAAGAAGCTTAAAATATTTTTGCTAGGTTTAGTTATATTGATTGTAAGTTTTATTGGTATTGCAGCTTTTAAATTAAATGAAATTATAAACACCGTAAATTCTGATAAGATTTATACTAAAATAACGATAAATGATGTTGATGTAAGTGGGTTAAGCAAAGATGAAGCATTTAAAAAGGTTCTGGAAAGTGATACAAAGGTTTTTAGTGTTCCTATCTTAAATATTTATTATAAAGATATTAACAAGGATTTATATTACGATGATATTATGGCTAGTAATAATGTTCAAGAATTAATTGATAAAGCATATGATATTGGTAGAGAGGGAGCTTTATTTGATAGATATGCGGTTATAACAAAGCTGAAAAAAACACCACAGAATTTTCAAATATCATATTTGCCAGATAAAGAAAAAATATTTAAAACTATAGATTCGTTGAAAGAAAAGATAGAGACAACGCCAATAAATGCAACTATGAAAAAGGATAAGATGCAATCTTTTGTTGTAACACCAGGAAAAACAGGTACACAAATTAACAAAGATAAGACCTTCGAAGCTATCCAAAATGCGATAAAGAAAAAAGAAAGTAAAGTAAAAATAATAGTAGACTCTATAAATCCACAATACACGAAGAATGCATTAGCTGAGATACAAACGCCACTTGCTACCTATACAACTAAATTTAACAGATATGATAAATCACGAACTAACAATCTTCAAGTAGCAACTAGCTTTATAGATAGTAGCCTAGTAAAACCAGGAGAAACATTTTCGGTAAATAATGCAATAAAATCTAGAACTGCAGCAAATGGATATCAAAGTGCTCATGTTATCGTAAACGGACAGCTTGTAGATGGCATCGGTGGTGGAATATGCCAAGTGGCAACTACACTATATAATGCGGTAATGATTGCAGACCTTAAAGTAGTCGAAAGGCACAATCATTCATTAACATCAACCTATGTATCACCAGGTAGAGATGCAACTGTTTCGGGGAGTTATCTAGATTTTAAATTTCAAAATACAACCAATAAACAGCTATACATACAAGGATATCTTGATGGTGGTACGTTAACCTATACGATCTATGGTGACGCAGCGGCAGTACCAAAAAACAGGATAGATTTTGAGTATGCAGTAGTAAAAAGGATATCTCCACCACCTGAAAAAGTAACAGAAGATCCTACAATGGATTTAGGAAAACGCAAGGTTACAACAAAAGCAAAAGAAGGTATGGTTGTGAAGCTATATAAACTTATTTATGATGCAAATAATGTATTGCTCAAAAAAGAATACGTAAGTCAAAGTACCTATAGAGCAACACAGGCTGAAGTTTTAGTCGGTACAAAACAACTTGTTGAGGTACCAGTAATGGAGTGAAAAAATATGATAGAAATTGTAAACATAGAAAATATATATAACGATAAAAATGTAGTATTTATTGATGTCAGAAGTCCCAAGGAATATTTGGAGGATCACATTATCAATGCTATAAACATGCCAGTTCTCACAGATGAAGAGAGGCACGATGTGGGATATACATATAAAAATGAAAGCAAAGGGGAAGCAGTAAGGAAGGGGATTAGATATGCTTCTTATAAGATTTTAGATTATTATGATGAAGTGGACAGGCTATGTAGAGAAGGAAATAAGGTTGTGTTTTATTGCTTTAGAGGCGGAATGAGGAGTACATCGGTTGCTAAGACTATGGATGCTTTGAATAGACCGATTTATTTGCTGAAAGGTGGATATAAAGAATATAGAAAATACGTGCGAGACTGCATAGAAGAGATACCAAATAAATACGAGTTTATAATGCTACATGGACTTACAGGTGTTGGTAAAACAAAAATACTTACAATGCTTAAGGAAAATGGAGAAGATGTTATAGATTTAGAATGTCTTGCAAGGCATAAAGGCTCTGCTTTTGGCAGAGTTGGGTATGATAATCCTACAACACAGAGGTTTTTTGAATCTGAACTAGTGTACGAATTATCACGATTTAAAGGGAATAAAGTTTATATAGAAAGTGAAAGCCCTAAGGTTGGGAATATAGTTGTACCAGTCAGCCTTTTCCGTACTATGAAAGACGGGGTACACCTTTTAATACAAACATCTATAAAAAATAGAATCAAAATAATTTTAGATGATTATCTACCAGATGATAGTGCTAAAATATACAAATTTAATGAAGATATAATAGGCATGCTACTCAATCTAAAAAAAGCATTAGGTAAAGAAAAAGTGAATATATTAATAGAGTATATAAATAACGGCAACTATGAGAAATTTACAGAAGAGCTGCTTATTGATTACTATGATCCATTATATGCAAATTCAATAAAGAATTACGAGTATACTGCTGTTATAGACTATGAAAATATAGAAGATGCAGTTAAGGAAATAATTGAAAAGAGGTGAAGCTAATTTGAATGTAGATTTTTAGAAATGATTAACGCATATAATCAATATATAGGATAATAATATAATGGGGTGATTATATGAATATAAAAGATGCGGTAAATATAATGAATTCTAATGATACTATAGATGTATATTTAGGAGATAACAAGGTTTGGATTGAAAAGATTAATGAAAAAAATAAGACGGTGGATGTAAGATATTTAGATGGAGGTAAAACGGAGAGGGTTAGTGTTTCAATGATAATGCAAGATGATTACCTGGTTAATGAAATATGTAATTTCATACAAAGCAATAATTATGGAGTTCTTGCAACAAATTATGATTGTTACCCACTTTCAAGTCCTGTGATATATTATGCCAACCAAAAAAATGAAATATATATACCTTCTGTGGGTGGAAATAAGTTTAAAAATCTTGGTAATAATAACAATGTATGCTTGCTAGTTAATACTGAGTATGAGGATTATAATAAGATAAAAGGTGTTCAGGTATTTGGAAAAGCAGAAGTATACGATAAACATTCACAAGATTTTAAAAATGTATGTAGAAATATAAAAGATGAAGAAATAATACTAAACGATAATACAAAAATAATAAAAATTTCGCCAATTAAAATGATATATTTAAATTCATTGGGTGATGGAGAAAGAAGAAAGTATGAGGTTGAAAGAAGAAAATATGAGATTGATTAAATAAAAAAATTCAGAACTGTTTTATAAGAAAGGTTTTACATTATTGAAAAATTATAAATAAGTGATAATGTAATAAATAAAGGGGAGAGAATAAAATGGATAAAGTTGTTATAAATGTTTTAGGAATGTCTTGTAGTCACTGTGAAAATAGTGTTAATGAGGCTATTTCAGAGCTAGATGGTGTAGAGGATGTAAGAGCGAGTGCTGTTGATAAAAATGTTGTGGTTGAATATGATTCATCTAAAGTATCAAATAAAGATATAAAAAATGTTATCATAGATTTAGGATATGAAATAATAGAAGAAAAGAGTGTTTACGAACAATAGTCTGCTTCAAAATAAAAGATGACTCCTGTAATTAAAGGAAGTCATCTTTTTTGTATCTTCGAGGTAATTTACCTATAAAAAGTTATTTTAGTAAATTTCACTTGACAATTATATTTATAAAGTGTAAAATTAGAAAAATGTAAAAAAATAAGAGGAGGCGCAGTATGAGAAAAAATACTACGATTAAAAATAAAATTTTGTTTATTGGAATATTGCCGATAATATTTTTTGTGGTATTAGTTTTTGCATATATAATTCCTAGTATACAAAATGATATTTATTCTGAAAAGAAGGATCAGCTTGTAAAAATGATCGATATTGGTATGTCTGCATTTGAACATTATTATGAGCTAGAAAAATCGGGGGAAATGACACGTGAGGAAGCACAAAAAAATGCTCTTCAGACAATACAGTTTTTTAGATATGGGGCAGATAGAAAAGATTATTTCTGGATTAATGATTTTAATGAAAAAATGATAATGCACCCATTTAAACCACAACTAAATAATACAGATATTTCTAATATTGAAGATGAAAAAGGCAAAAAATTATTTGTAGAAATGGTAGATGTGTGTAAGAAAAATGGTAGTGGATTTGTAGAATATTATTGGCAGTATTATGACGATACTACTAGGGCAGAACCAAAACTTTCATATGTCACTACATTTAAAGAATGGAACTGGATAATAGGGACAGGGATATACATAAATGATCTTGATAGCATTTTATTTAACAAATTAATGACTATGCTTGGAATAATACTAATATTTACACTGATTAGTTTGCTTATAACATTAAAATGTACAAAAACAATATCTAAAAATATTAATAAACTGTTTGAATGTATAGATAATCTTGGAAAGGGAAATTTTAATGCAGAGGTAAATATAAATACAAATGATGATTTGAAAGTAATGGGTAATAAACTAAATACGATGATAGGCAATATAAAACTACTTATAGGGCATGTAAAAACTTCTACTGTAGCAATCTTAGAATCATCTGATAAGCTAACAGATACCATGATTGAGACTAAAGGATCTATTAATCAAATTTCAAAGGCCACTCAACATGTTGCTGACGGTGCAATAAAACAATCAGAGGATATAAATATTAGTATGCAAAAAATGAATCAGCTAGATGAAAACGTTAGAAACGTTTTAACTGCAACTGATATTTTAGATGATGTATCTAATAAAACCGAAAGTCTGAAGGAAAAAGGGCTAGGAATAATAAATGTATTAGATGATAAAAACAAAGAGAATAATGAGGCAGTTAGTTTAGTTTTTAACAGTATACAAGACTCTACAAATGCTACAAAACAAATAGAAACTATAACAAAAACAATAGAGCAAATATCAGAACAAACAAACTTACTTGCACTTAATGCAGCAATTGAAGCAGCACGAGCAGGAGAATATGGAAAAGGTTTTGCTGTTGTCGCTGAAGAAATCAGGAAGCTGTCTGAGCAATCAACAACTTCGACTAATGACATCAAAGGGCTTATAAACAACATCCAGAAATACTCGAATTATGCGGTAGAATCAATGACTAAGGCTCAACATGCGGTTGAAGAACAAAACTTTTCAGTAAGAGAAACGAATGATCTTTTTAAAGAGCTTTCTGAAAATATTGTTAAAATGATTGATAATATAAGGAAAATAAAGGAATACAGTTTAACTATAAGTGATAATACTGGTTCAATAAGGACATTCAACCAAAAAATTGCCGTTGAGGCTCAGAATAGTGTAGCTGCCACTGAACAAACAGCAGCAATTACACAAGAACAGCTAAGTTCGATGGAAGTTATAAATTCTTATTTTACAAAAATGCAAGATTTAATATTACAGCTAGATGAGGATTTAAAGAAATTTAAATTTTAAAGGATAAAGAAAAAAACTAATCGGGGTCAGGCTTGACAATTAGACATTTGGATTCCAAATGTCTAATTGTCAAG
>Ga0154526_1075_pt2 | contig 32992 bp, 26 predicted proteins | sample RifGroE2_FD_105669 | JGI IMG/M metagenome (GOLD analysis project Ga0154526, IMG submission 105669) | Clostridiales bacterium GWE2_32_10
ATTTTCAATAAATCCCTTTGTCCTTTCTACTGCCTCACAAATTCTATCTATCTCTATTATATCAAGTCCTATTCCCACTATCATACTTATATTCCCCCTTAGCTTATTATTATTGTACCTTATAAAAACAAAAAAAGCAAGTAAACTACTTGCTTTTTTGTCGATTCTCTTTTTTATACTTTAAATTTTGATATTGCCTTTTGAAGCTCTTGGGCTAGAGTAGCTAAATCCATACTTGCTGCTGAAACTTCTTTAAATGATGTTACTTGCTCTTCCGCAGACGCGGATACTTCCTCTGTACTCGCTGCATTTTCTTGAGCTATTGCCGATAAATCTTGCATTATTTTAAGAATATTTTCTTTGTTTCCAATCATTTCTTTACTTGTACCATTTAAGTTTTCTATTGCCCTATCTGATACTTTGATACCTTCTGATATTTCGCTGTATTTTTTCTCTGTAATTTTAACACTTTCTATTTGCTCCTCTATTACCTTCAAAACTTCTTTTATAGTTTCTACTGATTCTTTTGAATCTCCTTTTAATGCATCTACTGCATTATCTATTATTTTAGTCGAATCTGTTGATTGCTCTGCAAGTTTTCTTATCTCCTCTGCGACAACTGCAAATCCCTTCCCATGTTCCCCTGCTCTTGCTGCTTCTATTGCTGCATTCAAAGCTAGTAAATTTGTCTGTTCTGCTATTGTATTTATCACTTTACTTGTTTCACCTATATTCTCTGAACTCTTATTTGTTTTAATAATCTTATCATATACAGATTTAATAGCGCTTTCACTTGTTTTAGTTTTCTTAGTTAAATTATCCACTACTTCTAAACCTTCATTTACTACCTTGTTTATTTTTAATGAAGCGTCATTTAAATTCATCATATATTTTTGATCTTCGTCCATTAAGCTTCCTAACTTGTTAAGCTTTTCTGATCCTTCGGCTGTATTTTCTGCTTGGCTTGTTGCTCCCTTTGCAATATCTTCAACAGTTTTCGAAATTTCTTGAGCTGATGTAACAGCTTGGTCTGATGTTGCTGTCAATTCCTCTGATGCTGCTGCAAGCCTTTCAGATGAATTAGATACTTTTATAACCATTTCTCTCATGTTTTTCGTCATATCTCTCATTGTATTACTTATTTTTCCTATCTCATCCTTACGTTTTAAATATTTATCATCAATCTCCACAGTCATATCTAAATTCGCAATAGTATTTAAATTATTTATTAACTTATTAAATGCTATCACAATTACCCTAGATATAAATATAGCTATAAGTGTTCCTAAAATAGCAATAGCTACTAAAGAAATATATACATCTATTCGAAGCTCTTCTGCATGTTTTAATACCTCATCCTTGCCTACCTCTATAACAAGCCCTTCTATAGCATCTCCAAACATTACAGTAGTAAGACTTCCATAAACTAAATTACCCATATAATTTTTATATTCATACATATCAATAAAATTCAAATCTTTGTCTACTATAGGTCCTTTTAGTTGTTCATATGCCTTTGTCTGTATAGACTTCTTCAATATACCATCCTTGTACTCACCTTGTTTTGCATCAGATAATAATAACCCTGTTTCATTTATAACATAGATATCAGCACTTGCTCCTAAAATTTCAAGTCCTTGACTAATCATCTCATCTAGCTTATCTTGATTAATCATCATATTAATAGTTCCTATAAGCTTATGATTATTTGTTTCATATACAGGTGTCGATAAAACAAGAATCTCATCCATTACATATTCAGAATAAAACAAATCCGACCAATTTTGAACACCTTTCATTGATGTTTTTATGTACTCTCTATCATCAAGATTTACATTCTCAAGTTCTTTTTTTAATGTTGCTGAATATACAACATTTCCCTTTATATCAGTTGAAAATATATCTGTATATCCATACATTTTTAGTGCATACAATAAAGCATCATCAATACTTTTATAATGCATTTCCCAGTCACGTCCATCACCATTTTGATTATAGTATATTAATCCCTCATGTAATCTTTTTGTGTTTGCTAATACCTCTCCATTTACTTTTCTTTCATTAAAATATCTATTTAAAGAATCTTTAGATAAATTAGCATACAAAATATTACTTTTCTTCACTTCTTCTTTTATATTACCTTCACCTTTATATAATACATATATTGCTATAACAAATATCGGAAGAATCCCTGTTATAAAAAACATCATAAGTAATTTGTTTTGCATTTTTAAATTCTCAAATTTCATCATATTAAATCGCTCCTTTTATTAATATTTAGATATAATATTTATTTTTATATCTTACTCTTAAGACTCTTATTATATTATACTATTTTTTAGAATTTTGTCAATATAAAACATAAAAATAAATTGTTTATTCTAAAATAAAAAGCAAGCTATGCTTGCTCTACTTCTTCTATTTCTCTTTTCTCTACACGTATCTCATCATATTTTTCCATACCTGTACCAGCCGGTATTAACTTACCTAAGATGACATTCTCCTTGAGTCCTATAAGTTCATCCATCTTACCTTTAATAGCTGCCTCTGTTAGCACTCTCGTAGTTTCTTGGAATGATGCTGCTGATAGGAATGAATCTGTAGCAAGTGAAGCCTTCGTAATACCTAGAAGCACATCTTTAAATACTATCGGTTGTAAGTTTTGCTCTAACAGTTCTTCATTTTTATTCATGACTTCTATCCTATCAACAAATTTTCCAGGTAGGTAAGTACTATCCCCGCCTTCATCTATTCTAACTTTTCTAAGCATTTGTCTTGTTATAATCTCTATATGCTTATCACAAATGTCAACTCCTTGCAAGCTATACACCTTTTGAACTTCTTTTAAAATGTACTGTTGGACAGCCTCAAGTCCGTTAATCTCTAGAATATCATGTGGATTTATGCTACCGTCTGTCAATCTATCACCCGCAACTATTTCTTGCCCATCATACACTTTTATTTTCGAGTCAAATGGTATCAAATAATTCTTAGTATCTTCCACATTTTCAGTTATTATAGTAATCTCTCTCTTTTTATTTACCTCTTTTAGCTTTACAGCCCCTGATTTTTCTGAGATTATAGCCATACCTTTTGGTCTACGAGCTTCAAAGATTTCTTCAACTCTCGGAAGACCTTGAGTTATATCTTTACCCGCAATACCGCCCGTATGGAAAGTACGCATTGTAAGCTGTGTACCAGGCTCTCCAATAGATTGAGCAGCTATAATACCTATCGCCTCGCCCTTCTTAACTGGTTTACCTGACGACATGTCTGAACCATAGCACTTATTACATACACCATTGCTAGATTCACATGTAAATACTGTTCTAATATATACTTTTTCTATACCTGCCCTTACTACTAAATCAGCCTGCTTCTTATTTATCATAGTATCCGCAGGAACTATTATTTCTCCCGTGTTCGGATCTGCTATATCTAGTATTGACCATCTTCCATTAATACGATTTTCTAATGACTCTATCATTTCATTTCCATCTTTAAATGCTTCAATCCAAACTCCCTTAGCTTCACGTTCTTTAAAACAATCATCATCACGAGTTATCAAGTCCTGCGAAACATCAACAAGGCGTCGTGTTAGATAACCTGAATCAGATGTACGAAGAGCTGTATCCGCCATACCTTTTCTAGCACCATGTGCTGAAATAAAGTATTCTAATGCATTTAAACCTTCTTTAAAACTTGATTTGATAGGTAGTTCAATAGTTTCCCCTGATGTGTCTGAGAAATTACCACGCATACCAGCCAATTGTTTTATCTGTGCCCTACTACCACGAGCTCCAGAATCAGACATCATAAATATATTATTAAATTCGCCTAGATATCCCATAAGAGCATCTGTCACTTTTTCAGTTGTCTGTTCCCATATAGATACAACTTGGCTATGTCTTTCTTTATCTGTTAATAATCCTTTTTTATAGAGTGAATCTAATTTCTCAACCTTCTTTTCTGCCTCAGCAAGTATTTCATATTTTTCTGGAGGAACTAACATATCTGAAATTGAAACACTTATCGCTCCTTGTGTTGAGAACCTATATCCTACATTTTTTATTCCATCTAACATTTCTACAACGTCTATAGATTCGTGTGACTGTATAGCTCTATCTATTATTTTCTTAAGTTGCTTTTTATTAACTAAGAAATTTATTTCATACTTAAACATTTCATCTTCCTTAGTTCTATCAACAAATCCTAAATCTTGAGGAATTGCTTCATTAAATAAAATTTTACCTGGAGTAATTTCGACTATCTTAGATATCCTCTCACCATTTATATCCATTGTTCTACGAACATTTATTTTTGAATGCATTGTAAGTTCATGATTATAGTAAGCCATCAATGCCTCATCTTTATCTTTAAAATATCTACCTTCGCCTTTTTCTCCCTTTTTATCAAGCGTCATATAGTAGCAACCCAAAACCATATCTTGAGTAGGCACAGAAACCGCAGTCGCATCCGATAATTTTAGTAAATTATTTGAAGATAGCATTAAAAATCTACACTCAGCTTGTGCCTCAACTGAAAGTGGCACGTGAACAGCCATCTGATCTCCATCAAAGTCTGCATTATATGCTGTACAAACAAGAGGATGAAGCCTTATCGCTTTTCCTTCTACTAAAATAGGTTCAAATGCTTGGATACCTAATCTATGAAGTGTAGGTGCACGATTTAATAGAACTGGATGTTCTTTTATAACATTTTCTAGTATATCCCATACTTCAGGATGCAATCTTTCAACCATCTTTTTGGCTGATTTTATATTATGTGCTACTCCCTTTTTAACTAATTCTCTCATAACAAATGGCTTAAATAATTCTATTGCCATTTCCTTTGGTAATCCACATTGATAAAATTTTAGTTCTGGACCTACAACTATAACTGAACGTCCTGAGTAGTCAACCCTTTTTCCAAGTAGATTTTGACGGAATCGCCCTTGTTTTCCTTTTAACATATCAGATAAAGATTTTAGTGGTCTATTCCCAGGACCAGTTACTGGTCTTCCTCTTCTTCCATTATCTATTAGTGCATCAACTGCTTCTTGTAACATTCTTTTCTCATTTCTTACAATTATATCAGGTGCACCCAACTCTAATAACCTTTTTAATCTGTTATTTCTATTAATGACCCTTCGATATAAGTCATTCAAATCAGACGTAGCAAACCTTCCTCCATCTAACTGTACCATCGGTCTAAGCTCTGGAGGTATAACTGGTACTACATCAAGTATCATCCACTCGGGTTTATTTTTCGACTCATAAAATGCTTCAACAGCTTCAAGTCTTTTGATAATCCGTAGTTTCTTTTGTCCACTAGCAGAATACAAATCTGACCTTAGCTCGTTAAATTCTTTTTCTAAGTCTATGTTTTGTAATAATTCTTTTATAGCTTCTGCTCCCATTCCTACTTTGAAAGCTTTTTCGCCATAATTTTCTACTGCTTCCCTATATTCATTTTCGGATAATAATTGTTTATATTCAAGTCCTGTATTTCCTTGTTCTAGAACAATATAAGAAGCAAAATACAACACTTTTTCAAGCGAACGAGGTGACACATCAAGTAAAAGTCCCATTCTACTAGGTATTCCTTTAAAATACCATATATGTGATACAGGAGCAGCAAGCTCTATATGCCCCATTCTTTCACGCCTAACTTTAGACTTTGTCACTTCAACGCCACATCTGTCACAAACTACACCTTTATATCTCACTCTTTTATATTTACCACAAAAACATTCCCAGTCCCTTGTAGGCCCAAATATTCTTTCACAGAAAAGCCCATCCCTTTCAGGCTTCAAGGTTCTATAGTTAATAGTTTCTGGCTTCTTCACTTCACCTTTCGACCATTCTCTAATCTTTTCTGGCGATGCTAACTTTATTTTCATTACATCAAATGAATTTGAATATTTTTTTGTTGTATTAGACATCCGAATTTCACTCCAATCTTTTTAAGATATGTTTATTAATTTTTATTTTCTAGAACAAGTCGTCTTCATCAACTATATTAATGCCTTCATTACTAGCAAGTTCATCTGGTGTTATATATTGTACAGAAAATGATATTTCATTATCATCGTCCTTATTATTATTCATCTTTTCATCTTTATTCTCAAAGAACGTATCTTCTATATCATCATTTTCTATTTCTTTTATATCGAATTCTTGATCTTGTGCTTTGTCATAAACAGTTATATCTAGACCTAATGCTTGTAGTTCTTTTAATAAAACTTTAAATGATTCTGGTATTCCTGGTTTAGGGATATTTTCTCCCTTAACTATTGCTTCATAAGTTCTAACACGTCCCACAACATCATCAGATTTTACAGTTAAAAGTTCTTGTAATGTGTACGCAGCACCGTATGCTTCAAGTGCCCAAACCTCCATCTCTCCAAATCTTTGACCACCAAATTGCGCTTTACCTCCAAGTGGCTGCTGAGTTACAAGAGAATATGGTCCTGTCGAACGAGCATGTATCTTATCATCAACTAAATGATGTAGCTTCAAATAATGCATATACCCAACAGTTACAGCATTATCAAACTCCTCCCCCGTTCTTCCATCTCTAAGCCTTATCTTTCCATCTTCGCTTATTGGCACATCTTTCCATTCTGCCCTATGCTCTTTATTAGTCTCTAAATATTCAAATAATCCTTCGTCTAATCTATCTTTCCATTTTTCTACAAATACTTCCCATTTATCATTTGCATAATCATTAGCCAAATTTAGAGTTTGAATAACCTCAGGTTCCTTTGCACCGTTGAACACCGGTGTAGATATTTTTATTCCAAGTGCCTTTGCTGCAAGCCCTAAATGAACTTCGAGTACTTGCCCAATATTCATACGCGATGGAACTCCAAGTGGATTTAACACTATATCAAGTGGTCTACCATTTGGCATATATGGCATGTCTTCTACAGGTAATACCCTTGAGATAACCCCTTTATTACCATGACGACCAGCCATCTTATCCCCAACTGAAATTTTTCTCTTTTGAGCTATATAAACTCTAACAACTTCATTTACTCCAGGTGGCAATTCATCACCATTATCTTTTGAGAATACATGAACATCAAGTATTATACCTGCTTGACCATGTGAAACCCTAAGGGATGTATCTCTAACCTCTCTTGACTTTTCTCCAAAAATGGCTCTAAGCAATCTTTCTTCTGCAGTAAGCTCTGTCTCACCCTTTGGAGTTACCTTACCAACTAATATATCTCCAGGCAATACTTCTGCTCCTATACGTATTATTCCTCTCGCATCTAAATCCTTTATTGCCTCATCGCCTATATTAGGAATATCTCTAGTTATATCTTCAGGTCCGAGTTTTGTATCCCTTGATTCTGTTTTATATTCTTCAATATGAATAGACGTATAGACATCCTCTTGAACTATTTTTTCATTAAGTAGTATCGCATCCTCATAATTATAGCCTTCCCATGTCATAAATCCTATTAGCACATTTCTACCTAGTGCTATTTCTCCATCCTTTGTAGAAGGACCATCCGCAATAACATCTCCCTTTTTCACCTTCTGTCCTCTGTCTACAACTGGTATATAATTTATGCAATTTGTGTGGTTACTTCTTTTAAACTTTAATGGCTCATACTTGTCATATCCTGAATTAATATTTTTTATTATTATTTCGGTAGCCGAAGATTTAGTTACAATACCATCCTCTTTTGCTACTATTACAGCTCCCGAGTCCACTGCTACTTTATGTTCTAGTCCAGTACCTATAAATGCTGCCTCCGTTTTAATAAGTGGAACTGATTGGCGTTGCATATTTGCACCCATTAACGCACGATTGGCATCATCATTCTCTAGGAAAGGTATCATAGCTGTAGCCACAGAAAACATTTGCTTTGGAGATACTTCCATTAAGTCTGCTCTATACTTACTTATTTCAATAAATTCATCTTTCTTATGTCTACCTGTTACTTTATCATTTACAAAGGTTCCATCCTCATTAAGTGGCTCATTTGCTTGAGCAACTACATATTTCTCCTCTTCATCAGCAGGCATATAAATTATTTCTTCTGTGACTATTGGTTCAGATCCTGTTTTATCTATTTTTCTATACGGAGTCTCAATAAATCCGTATTCATTTATCTTTGCATATATCGAAAGTGAGTTAATAAGTCCTATGTTCGGTCCTTCCGGAGTCTCTACCGGACACATTCTACCGAAATGTGTATAGTGAACGTCTCTTACCTCAAACCCTGCCCTTTCTCTTGATAATCCCCCTGGTCCAAGAGCTGATAAACGTCTTTTATGAGTAATCTCTGAAAGTGGATTGTTTTGATCCATAAACTGTGATAATTGAGAGCTTCCAAAAAATTCTTTTATTGCAGCTGAAATAGGCTTTGTATTTATAAGTACTTGCGGAGTAATTATATCAATATTTTGCAAGTTCATTCTCTCTCTAACTACCTTTTCGGTTCTGGTTAAACCTATTCTAATCTGATTTTGTAATAACTCTCCAACACATCTTATTCTTCTATTTCCTAGGTGATCAATGTCATCTTTTTTCCCTACACCATATTCTAAATGAATTATATAATTTATACTAGCTAAAATATCCTCCACTGTAATATGCAAAGGTAATAAAGCTTTCATGTTATTTTTGATTGCATTCTTTAATTCTTTTTCATCTGTGTATTTACTAATCAAATCTCTAAGAACAGGCAAATACACTCTTTCCTTTATACCTAATTCTGAAACATCTATATCTAAATAACTATTTATATCAACTGTCAAATTAGACAATACCTTAGTTACAGTATCCTCTGCAAATACCCCAAACGAATGTATACCCGCATCCTGTATTTGATCAGCCAGTTCTTCATTTATAACTTCACCTTCACTTACTATTATCTCTCCTGTAAGTGGGTTAGCTATCGTTTCTGCAGCTTTAAAACCTGCAACTCTATTTCTTAACATAAGCTTTTTATTAAATTTATATCTTCCAACCTTAGCAAGGTCATATCTTCTATCATCAAACATCATATTGGTAAATAAGCTTTCTGCACTATCTACTGTAGGTGGTTCGCCTGGTCTTAGCTTTTTATATATTTCAACAAGACCCTCTTCTCTAGTTTTCGCTACATCCTTTTCAAGAGTTGCAAGTATCTTAGGATCTTCACCAAATAAATCTTTTATTTCTTGATCTGAGTTTATCCCCAAAGCTCTAATAAGGCATGTAACTGGTAATTTTCTAGTCCTGTCAACCCGTGCATAGAATATATCCTTTGAATCAGTTTCATACTCTAACCAAGCTCCCCTATTCGGTATAACTGTTGATGTTATTAACTGCTTTCCTAATTTATCATAATCTATTTTATAATAAATCCCTGGTGATCTTACCAACTGACTTACAACAACACGTTCAGCCCCATTTATAACAAATGAGCCTGTTTCTGTCATAAGCGGAAAATCAGCAATAAAAATATTTTGTTCTTTTATCTCTTGAGTTTCCTTATTATAAAGTCGCACCTTAACTCTAAGAGGTGCTGCATAAGTCATGTCTCTTGCTTTGCATTCTTCAATAGAATACTTAATCTTATCTTTTTCTATTTGAAAATCCATGAACTCTAAAACTAAATTATTGTTATAATCAATTATAGGAGATATATCATAAAAAACCTCTTCTAACCCTTCTTTGATTAACCATTTATAAGATTCTTTTTGAATATCTATAAAATCCGGCATTTCTGCAACTTCTCCTGTCCTTGCATAAGACATACGAATTGCGTTACCAGATCTCTCAGGCTTGATACGAACTTTTTTCATCAACATTTCACTCCTTAGTCATATTTTGTAATTTTTTCTTTTTATGTAAATTTTATACATTTTTTACAGTCTCTACGAGCATATAAGTACATTCTATTATAATAACATAAAAATGCAAGTGAGTCAAGCAACTTGTGAAAAAAATTTTTTAAAAGGTTACTTTAAATTCCTGGTGCATTATTTTCTATTTTTGTTTGCTCATTACTTTTTATGGTTGGATTTTGTTCAGCCCCTGCAAAAATTCCATTTATATATTCTATATCACTAATATTTTGTTCATTACTTACTCTTTTTTGGGCATAACACATCGCTAGAATGTCAGGTACATTTTTTGCAATATAATATTCATTAAACCCTTGCTCTCGTTCTATATCTTTTTTTTGAGATTTATCTAATAATGTAATTCTAGATATCGTCTTACTTCTGTGTTTGTCGTTTTCTCCACCTATAGTAAAATCACCATTATACTGTTCTATAGCTATAATTGTTTTTAACATATCAGGATTATTTTTATATTCTGGATGATATTTTAATAACTCTTTCTCATTTCGTTCATATTTTTTAGAGTTATTTATTACATTATCTCTTATATACAAAATATCTATTGCACACATAGCTGCTGCAGTTCCAAAACTTCTAGCAAAAACATCAAAAGTATTACTATTAGGTATCTCTATTTCATTTTTAAAAATATCTCTTAAATGTCTTTCAACATAGCTCCACTGTCCATTTGTCGATCTACGTTTAACTCCACCAAGTTTTTTATATAAATTTTCTACTGTATATACCTTTATCATTTGGAATGGTCCGATAGCTCCCGCGGTAGAATCATTTAAATCAGTACCACCACCACTTTCTATGCTATATAAGACAGTAGCCGCAATATTCATAATCCGCATATCATCTATAGTTTTAATTATCCCTTCTTCATATAAGATTTGATTTACATGTTCTATTATTTTCTCTTTTTCCATTGCGCTTTGAAGATTTTTTAAATTATTATAACCTACTTCCTCTCTCATTTCATCAGTCAATTTTATTTCAGATAATTTTACATATTCTTCTTTAATTACACCTGTTCCATTAATCATATTTGATTTTGTATCTGTAATAGTAGTTTTAATATTCCCTATATTATTGTCCATATTACCTACATTCGACAGCGGTGAATGTGTAACAACAGATGCAAGAAATGTCCCAACCGTTATTAGTTTCTTAATTGCAACACCAACAACATTTAAACTTTCATTCATATATATCACCTACTTTCATTTAATTCAGCTTTTTAAGTATACTACTTTTTACATATTTTGTCAATATTTTAAAACAGAAAAAAATGAGCATTTAGATGTTTAATCCTAAATATCCATTTTTCTATTGAGTACGTATTATACCATCATTTTTTCAACTGCACGCGGCGGGAGTCGAACCCACGGCCTCTCCCTTAGGAGGGGAGCGCTCTATCCTACTGAGCTACGAATGCATACTAGAGGTTAGAAGTCAATTAGCTTCTCAGCGTGATGACTTCTTTATCCTCACAATTTTTTCAATTTTTAGAATATTACTTTTCCCTGCAGCCAACAAGTTCCTGTAAATCTCATACCAACTGTTGGTATTCCTAACAAGTCTTTTTTGTTTATGCATATCTCTGCGTCCATACCCATAACTTTCAAGCTTAGTATATAGATTTGTTCTTTTGATTCATTATTTTTTATTATTTTTTTATCTACTATCTTTCCTAGTATATTATACACTGTTTCAACTTCCGTTTGGATAATGTATGTATCCATAACAGTGTATAAATCGCTTTCTTTTATGCTTTCTAGAATATATTCTCTTTGTTCTTCTAATTCGTATTCATCTTGCGCATATTTTGGATTTCCTATTATATAGTCTTCATAATCTTGATACCTTTCATTATCTACAGCACTTGGAAAAATTATTTTTCCGCTTGCTACAAGTCCTACAACTTGAATGCCTTTAAATATAGCATTTTTGCTTTTTTTATTTTTCATGTATTCAACAACATTTTGAAGTGAGAAAGACAGTTCTAAATTTGTTCTAGGATCTATAAAATTAACTTGATATTCTTTTTCTTTATCTTTCATTATCAGTTCTTCCACTTCAATAGTCTCTATTTTAAGCATTTTTGTAGAATCAACATATGGTACAAAGTCCTTAACAACAAATTTATTTTTTTTGTCAAGCTCTCCTCTAACAATAATACCCATATTTTTTTTATAATTTCTAACTTTTTCAATATAAACACTACTATTTTTATTTTTTATTTCTTTGGAATTAGAAGGATTATTTACTATTTCACTAACTAATTTATATTTTTGGTCAAATGTACTATATCTACTAAGCCCAATACAATTAAAATCAAATCTCATACTAATCCCCCCAATCTCAAATCATGATTGTCATGATTTATAGTTTGCAAAATAATTAAAATAGCTTTTCAGTAATAACTTCTATATTTTATCATATTATTTAAAATTTTTAAAGTACTTTATGAAAAATTTTTATTATTTTTTTAAAATTATTAAAATATACTACAATCATTAACGTTTGTAGTATATTTTATGCTTAATTTACTTGAAATTTTACTTTTATTTTATCTTCAAACATTTTATCTATTTCTGCTTTTTTATCTTTCTTTGCATTTTCTATTTGACTATCTATATCCTGTTTAGCACTCGTCACTTCGTCTGAAATAATTTTGTTTATCTCATCTTCTTTTTCTTTGATGTAAGTATTCATTTCTCCATCTAAACTCGATATCTGTTGATTTACATAGCTATTGAGTTGTGATTTTACGTCATCTCTCTTTTGAGTTACATAATTATCAACATTTGTTTCATATTTTGAGTCTAATTCATTTACTTTAGTATCTGTTAAATTTAGATAGTAACTTTTTATACTCGCCATGTTATCTAAAATTAATTGTACCAAGGGCGAAGCAGGCTCCGCTATTGCATTTGCTCCAAAAATTATAGAAAACAACAAAACAACTAAAGCTATCTTCTTTCTCATTATACCTCTCACCCCCAAAGACAGTATGCAATATTAATTAGTAATTAGCATAAGTCTAATTCCTAATCCAATTATACACCATCTTTAGGTTATAGTCACTGGTAATTTATTTCTTTTAACCCATTTACTATTATATCCCTAACTTTATTATGCAATTCATTTTGTTGTTCTTTATTCATAGTTTTAGTTTCTATAGGTTCATGTACTTTTATTTTTATTTTGGCTGGTCTTATTTTACCTTTATTTGCTTCCATGACCTTATATGAGCCCTCTATTGATATTGGTATAACTGTAGATCCCGATTTTATAGCAAGCTTAAAGCTTCCAGCCTTAAACTCTCCTACACTCCCACCCTTACTTCTTGTTCCTTCAGGGAATATCGTCATGGCGTTACCTGCTTTTATATATTCAATTGCCTCAATTATTATCTTGGCTGATTGCTTTATATTTCCTCTATCTATGAATAAGCACCCCATATTAGCCATCCATTCACCTAAAAACGGTACTTTTCTTAATTCTTTTTTTGCTATAAAGCTTATTTTCCTATTAAGCACATTTACTAATGTTATAACATCAAAATTACCTTGATGATTAGATATAAATACAACTGATCCATCACTAGGCACATTTTCTGTCCCCGTTACCTCAAAGGTAACACCACATATTCTAAGTATATTGGTTACTTTTTTATAATATACTTCCTTCACAAAGAAATCATCTATCTTTTTACTATTACCTTCCTTTATCCATCTTCGCATTTTATTTGTGCTAAATACACTGGTAATAAATAACGCCCATATGCAATACATATAAAATATTATCGTCCTAATATTAATCACATCCCTTTTACATCATTCCTTGACATAAGTGCCCAACATATAAAATAAATAATCAGACCTGACCCCAAACCAGGAAGTGCAAGTAATATAAAAATTATTCTAACAACAGTTGAATCTATACCAAAATACTCAGCAATACCTCCACACACACCAGCTAATTTTATATCTGTTTTTGATAACATAAGTTTTTTCATAAATTTTCTCCTCTCTTTTTTAGTTTTCAATATTTTTATAAATTTTCAGTTAATACAAACCTCCACAGCTTATCCTTATACTCCTCTGCATAATCTATGCCAATCCGCTTTGTTTTTGTGATGCTTAACTTTTGCTTTTGCTGGTTTTCACATATATATAAGTCATCCCCTAGTAAATCTTTATTATTCATTGATTTATCTATATTCAAAGCTTTACATAGCTTTCCAGGACCATTCGAAATATTATCTAGCTGATGTTTAGTATGTTTTCACTTTTACTATTATACCTGTTTTTAAATGCAATTTCAAGTCCTTTTTTAATTTTTATTCCACGAATAAGTACAGCACACGGATTACCTATATCTTCGGTAACTACATTCAAACAATAATACATACCATAAATCAGATATACATACGCATGTCCCGCCTCACCATATAGAGTTTCTGTTCTATTAGTTCGCCTATCTCCATATGCATGACACGCTTTATCAGATACTCCACAGTATGCTTCTGTTTCGGTTATGATTGCTACTATCTGGTTGCCGTCGTATTCTCGTATTAGTAGCTTGCCGATGAGGTCTTTTGCTACTTTTAGAGTGGGGCGGTTGTAGAAATCTTTGGGTAGTTTTTTTATGTTGTTCATCTCGGACTCACCCCTAACCCCTCTCTAAAAGAGAGGGGGACATCTAACTTTTGAGAGATTGTGTTTATTAGTTTTTCTTTCGCAGTTAATTCTTCATTTTTTATTCTTATTACTTTAATTCCCAAAGTGGTAATTAAATGGTCTCTTAATTTATCATATTCTTTTGTTTTATCGTGAATACTACCATCAATTTCTATTACTATCTTCTTCTCCTCACAATAAAAATCTGCTATAAAATATCTTTCTTGACCATAATACTCAATTTTTATAAGATGTTGCCTAAAAAATTTCAAATTACAAAATTTTCTACCTCTAACAATTTCCCAAAAAACTTTTTCAGATTTAGTCTGCTCTTTCCTTAACTTCCTCGCCAACTCCCTAGCCTCTAAATAAAACATATTTTCCTCCTTTTTCTCCTAATCTCATTCCCATCTCTTTTAGAGAGGGGTTAGGGGTGAGTCCTCACCCCAGCTCCACAACATTCTCCGTCACACTCTGGAACGTATCATCGTGGCTCACAATAATCAGCTGCCTAAAATTCGACCCTACCGACTCAATCACCTCAGCCAATCTCTCACGTCTACTTGCATCCATATTTATAGTCGGCTCATCAAGTATACCTATTCCAATCTTAGTCATAAGCTCTAGCATCGCTAGTCTTATAGCAAGGGCTGCGGTTATTTGTTCTCCACCTGATAGCTGTTTGAATTCTTTCCTTATCTCTGTCCCACCTAGAATATCGTATAGAACCAGCTCGTAGTTTTTCTCCCACTCTAGTTTACTGCTGTCTATCGCTATTTTGCTGTATATTTCGGATGCTTTGTTGCTTATCCTTTTGATTAGGATCTCCGATATATGATCAGGTGCACTTTTTATTATGTTTCTTATTTTTCGTATAACCTCATTTATTTTTTGCATCTTTTTTATTTTAACTTCATCTTCTTTTATAGTTTTCTTTACTCCTTTTAGATACTCTACCTCTTTGTTATATTTGGCGTTCTGCTGTTCTAATGTCTTTAGTTGTTCCTCTTTCTTTATTATTTCCTGCTTAGCAATTTCATATTTATATTTTTCCGTCTCATATTTATCTTTATCAAATGTTTTAGCTACCTCTTCTAATTCAGTTACAATTTTTCTAAGTACCTCATCCTTCTCAGCTTTATCCGTTACAAAAGCTTTGTGTTCCGAAACTAAAGTATCATATTTCCCAGCTTCAACCTTATTTATGATATATAGCTCATATGCTGGTTTTAACTGGCTTATTTTATTATCCATTTCAAGCTTCTTAATCTCTATATCCTTATATTTTTGTATATCTGCTGTCATCTTTTCTTTATCACTTCCAAGCTTTTCGAGTGCTTGCAGCCATTTATTCTTTTCCTCTTCCTCTTCCTTTATTTTGGATTGCTTAGCCTGATACTCTACCTTCTCTTTATCTAACTGCTTTTGTCTTTGATCTATCTCTGTTTTTTGTTTTCCTGCCTCCATACTTGCATCGGTATAGATTTTACTCATTTCTTCATATTTTTGCTTGTAGATTCTAAACATTTCATCTTCATCTATTACATCTAAAGATATACTTTGCATCCTTAATATAATACTTTGTCTTAAACTTTCTATTTCATTTGTTATCTTCTTTATTTCTTCGTCTGAACTTTTCGACTCATCAAATTTACTAGATATAAGTTCATTTGCTTTAGTTTTTATGATATTCACGTTTGCTAAAATGTTTTCATTTACACTTTCATCATCCTCTATTCCTTTTGCTGCTTTTTTTATATCTTCTATTCGGTTCAATTCTTTTTTGGGTTGTTCAAAGCTTTTCAAAAGCTTTAGAATATCTTTTTTTAGATGTGTCATTTTCATTATGCTTTCTGATATATATTCAACATTTACTTTCATTGATTTTAGTTCATTCTCAAGCTTTACTACATCCTCTGCTTTATTTATCACTATTTGCTTTAACCTTTCGATTTCTGTATTTTGTTCGATTAGCTCATCCTTTTTTTTGAGCAATTCTAGTCTTTGTATGTTCATAAACTTCTCTTTTTCATCTATTTTTGATTTTCCTGATTCTATTCGCTTGTCTATTTGCATTAATGCCTCTTTTGCAGATAAAAATTCTTTAAATTTTTCTTCGCATACTTTCCTATCGACCTCTATCTTCAAATATTCAGTATACTTACTTTCGTTTTCTCTAATCAAATTTAATGCTTTTTTAGAATTGTTTATATCCCTCTCTTTTTGCATAATATAGCCTAACAGCTTTTCTAATTGTAACTCTGCTATTTTTTTATCGTTTTCTAATTTTTCAAAGGTTTTCTTTTTTTTATCTAGCGACTCATACTCTATCTTTAGGTTCTCGAAATTCTTTTTTATTACAGTATATAGGTCTTTTTCTATCTTATCTTTATTCCTTAAATTCTGATACTCAATTTCAAGCTCATCTAATTTTTTAGTTTCTCCTAGCTTTATATTTATATCATTTTCTAAATCTCTAATGTTAACCGCAATTCCTTTTTCTAACTGTATATTATCATACGCCCGCCTGTAGCTTTCTAGTTTAAAAATAGGATCAAAAATTCCCTTACGAGTTCTTTCGCTCTCAAGAAAAGCAACACTAAACTCACCTTGTGGTACACTTATTATATTAGTATATATATCACTTATATTATCATCTATGTAAAAATCAAGATGGTCTTTTAGCCACGCCCGCACCTCTTCATCTTTTGAAACTATAGCTATCTCTTCTGTATTATCAGACTTTTTTATGCTCCAGGTATTACCCGCACCTGAAACTGAAATCTTCCTATCTGCTATATATTCCTCACCATTTTTATCTACAAAAAATACTCTTACCTGTCCCTTTTTCTCACCTTTTCTGATGAAATACTGATCAAAGTTTTGTCGTGAGATTTTGTAATCAAACAAAGCAAAACCAATACTTTCTATAATAGTAGTTTTACCCGCCCCATTTTTACCTGATATAAAATTAACACCATCAGATAATTCAATCACAACTTCATCATATTTCTTTATATTAAAAAGCTCAATCCTCTTAATTTTCATATTTACCTCCATTCAGCTATACCTAATTTTATTATACAACCATTATATCTAAATAAACTAAAAATTTCAAGCATATTCTAATCTTTTCTTATTATTTTACCCAACACAAAAACTCCCGCATATGCGGGAGTTTGCTATACTTCCATTATTATTGGTAGTATCATTGGGCTTCTTTTTGTTTGTTTCCATAGGAATTCTCTTAATTTTTCTTTTATACTAGTCTTTATATAAAACCATTCTCTTACATTCAGATTTTGACATTCATCAAGTACTTCATGGATTAGTGCTTTAACATCATCCATCAATGTTTCTGACTCTCTAACATATACAAATCCTCTTGAAATAACATCAGGTCCTGATATTATTTCTCCTGTTTTTCCGTCTATAGTAACAACTGCCACTATAAGTCCATCCTGTGATAAATGCTTACGGTCTCGTAATACTATATTCCCTACATCTCCAACACCTAGACCATCTACAAATACTTTTCCTGCTTGAACCACTCCAGCTCGTTTTGCAAAATTCGATGTAAGTTCAAGCACTTCTCCAAGATTAAGTATAAATATATTTTTAGAATTCATACCCAAACTCTTAGCTAATTCTGAATGAGCTTTTAGATGTCTATATTCTCCATGCACAGGTATAAAATATTTTGGCTTTAGCAAAGTATGAAGAAGCTTTAGTTCCTCTTGGTATGCGTGACCAGAAACGTGAGTATCTTCTTTTATTACCTCTGCACCTTTTTTGTACAATTCATTTATAACCTTTGATACTGTCTTTTCATTTCCTGGTATAGGAGTAGAACTAAGTACTACCTTATCCCCCGCTTTAATTTCAATCTGTCTATGTTCCGAATTTGCCATCCTTGATAAAGCTGACATCGGTTCACCTTGACTACCTGTAGTTATTATAACTAGTTGGTTATCTGCATACTTATTAATCTCATTTACATCTATAATAATGTTTTGTGGCAAATTTATATATCCAAGCTCTGTAGCAGTATTCATAACATTTAACATACTTCTACCTGATATAGCAACTTTCCTTTTGAATTTATTGGCGGCGTTAATAATTTGTTGTATTCTGTGAACATTTGATGCGAATGTTGCAACTATAATTCTACTATTTGTTGACTGAGTAAATATTTCATCAAAAACTTTACCTAAAGATGTCTCTGACATACTATAGCCTTTTCTCTCAGCATTTGTGCTATCACACATAAATGCTAAAACACCTCTTCTACCTAATTCTGCAAACTTTGCAAGATCAATCACCTTATCTCCTTCTATCGGAGTATAGTCTATCTTGAAATCCCCTGAGTGTACAATTATACCTACAGGTGTGTGTATTGCTAAAGCTATAGAATCTGCTATACTATGGTTAGTTCTTATAAATTCAATCGTAAAATTTTTAAATCTTATACTTTTCCCAGACTCAACATTAAATTTCTTTACTGTCTTATCTAAATCGTGTTCTTTAAGCTTGTTATCAACAAGCCCAAGTGTTAATCTAGTACCATATATGGGTATATCAATTTGTTTAAGCACATACGGCACGGCACCTATATGATCCTCATGCCCATGTGTAAGAATTAACCCTTTAATCTTATGTTTATTATTTATTAAATACGTTATATCAGGTATAACTAAATCTATCCCTAACATATCATCTTCCGGAAAAGCTAGACCTGAATCTATAATTACCATTTCATCATCATACTCTATAACCGTCATATTTTTTCCTACTTCTTCCAATCCGCCCAATGGAATAATTTTTAATTTTTGTGTTTGTACTAACAAAATTTCTCCCCCTTTTATATTCTCGCTTTATAAGTTTAAAACCAAAGTCCAAAACCCGCTCAATAAATTCTAATATATTATAACATATAAATGCACTAAAAAGCAATAGCAAAATTTAAAAAAGTTTTTTAGTATGCTTCATTTTAGCTATAAAAAATCCATCGGTATCATAAATATGTGGCAGTAGTTCAATATACCCTTGTTTGAGATTATCTGAAATATCTAATTTGAAATCGAAATTTTTTATAAACCAGTTTATGTTGTCCATATTTTCACGCTTCGATAATGTACATGTGCTATATAATAGCACCCCATTCGGCTTTAAGTATTCTTGTGTTATTTTTAGTATATCTCTTTGCAATTTTACTAATCCTTCCATATCTTTCTCTGTCCTATTTAGCTTTATATCCGGCTTTTTTCTAACTATTCCAAGCCCTGAGCAAGGAGCGTCGATGATTATTTTATCAAATTTGCCTTTTAAGCTTTCATCAAAAATTGTAGCATCACCAATTTCTACCTTCACTATATCAAGCCCTAATCTGATTTTTCCATCATTTATCATATCTAATTTATGTTCATATATGTCTTTTGAAATTATTTCACCTTTATTATTCATTTTTATTGCCGCAGTAAAGCTCTTTCCGCCAGGTGCTGCACATATATCTAAAACCGCCTCCCCTTCATTTGGGGCCAAAACATCTATTGCAATCATCGAGCTTTCATCCTGTACATGAAAATAACCCTTTACATACTCATCTAGCTTAGTTATATTAGCTGTACCAGAAAGTCGTAAATTATTTTCTATATGTTTACCTCTTTTCACATTAATATTCTTATTTTCAAATAACTTTATAAGTTCCTCTGTGCTTATTTTTGTGGTATTTACACATATACTTACTTCTGGTTCATTATTTAAAAATTCACACATTGCAAGAACTGTATCATAATCATATTCAGTAGTCCACATTTCTATAATCCATTTAGGATAAGAATACATTATTTCTAGGTATTCTTTTGTATTCTTTTTAGGAAACTCTATTTTATCCTTATTTCTTATTATATTTCTTAGTACCGCATTTATAAAGCCCTGAATGTACTTAGGGCACAGATTTTTGCTTATATTAACAGCTTCATTACAGGCTGCACTTTCAGGTACTCTATCCATAAAAAATAGCTGGTAGACTCCACTTCGTAGTATATTTAGAGCATCCATATCCATTTTAGCGAGCTTTATCTTAACAAATTTGCTTAATATATAATCTATGAATATAGTATTCTTGATAGTACCATTTACAATCTGTGTAATAAAAGCTCTGTCTAAGCTAGACAATTCCTCATACTCGTCTAACCTTCGCCTCAAAACCACATTATTATAGCCACCTTCACTAAAAACCTCAGTAAGCACACAGACAGCCACTTCTCTAGGATTTATCTTGCTCATATAATTTATCATTCCTTTCCGTATACTCTAGTTTTTTGCTTATTATAATCCCATCTCCAACAGGTATAAGAGTACTTTCAAACTCTAAATTATTCATTACCATTTTTATAAATTCTCTCATTCGTTTATATATTGTTCTATTTCGCCTATCTATTGCACCTTTTTCAAGTGCTACCAGCCCTTTATAGAGAATATTATCTGCTATAATTAGTCCACCATCTGCAAGTATAGGTAGACTATCCCGGTAAAATGTATCATACTGACCTTTTGCTGCATCAATGAATATTACATCAAATTCCCCTGATAATTTTCGCATTTCTTCTTTTGCATCTCCATATATAAGCTTTATACTATCTTCTAATCCTAACCTTTTTATATTTTCGGTTGCTTTTTGGTGCATAGAGTTATTTCTTTCTATTGTTATTATTTTGCCATCTTTATCTAAATGCTTACTCATCAAACACGCCGAAAATCCAACTGCTGTGCCTATCTCTAGTATTCTCTTAGGTCTCTTTATAGCAAGCAAGGTAAGTATAAGACTAGCCACCTCTGGCTTGACAATAGGTACGCCATCTCTTTCTGCCTCAAGCCTTATCTGCTCTAGCTCTACACTTAAGTCAGGCTGAACTTGCCTTATATATTCCTCTATATATTCATATACTACTTTATTTTCTACCGCCATGTTTTCTCACCCCAATCTTTTTTATAAATTATCACCTCTCGCTAGACACTAACCACTGTTTTTTCGCCTTTACATGTTCCTCAAAGGTTTTCGAAAACTGGTGTTCACCTGTTTTTTCATTCTTCAATACAAAATAATAGTAATCATTCTCCTCCGGATAAAGTGCTGCTAGTATGGAATCCATGCCTGGATTGCTTATAGGTCCTATTGGCAGTCCATTATTTTTGTATGTGTTATACGGTGAATCTATTTCTAAATCTTTATCGTATAATCTTTCTTTTATCTTTCCTTGTGCATACTGTACTGTAGAGCACATTTCGAGTTTCATGCCCTTTTTTAACCTGTTATACATTACACCAGCAACTTTTCTTCTTTCTTCTGGTTTTTTCACTTCACGTTCTATTATAGATGCAATAGTTATTACTTGATCTACTGTATAACCAAGCTTTATTGCTTTATCGTGGTATTCTGGTTTAAAATGTTTGTCAAAGCTTTCGAGCATTTTTGATATTACCTCTTTTGCGTTTACTTTTTCACTTAAATCGTATGTATTCGGAAATAAATATCCTTCAAGCTTGTTAGCCCTAGTAGGTAAATTGTTCAAAAACCTATATTTTTTCGTATCAAATATATTCATTTCATCTATAAACTCTTGCACGGTGCAAATACCTTTTTCTTCTAGTCTTTTGCCTATTTGAGCTATTGTATATCCCTCTGGTACAGTTAGCCTATTATCTAGTTTTTGCCTTCCTTTTTCTGTTATTAAATACTTCATTATCTGCTCGTTTGTCATGTTCATACTAAGTTCAAACATACCTGAATTATATTTACCATCGTAGTGGTATAGTTTACTTTTCAACCTAAATATATCCTCATTTATTATAAGATTTTTTAATTTTAGTACCTTTGCGATACCTTTCGTAGCTGCTCCCTTTGGAATAGTGATTTCAATAATTGTACTATTTCTACTATTTTCAGTAGGAACATTCTTATATAAATATAAAATATAATTATATCCACAGATAAATATTATAACGATAACTATAATCCACAAAATTAATTTTATATTTCCCTTCATCCTAATCCCCCCAAGTCAATTCCTAAAATATTTCCACACATTTTCTGCTATCTTTTTATTCATACCATCGACTTTTTCCATTTCCTCTACTGTCGCTTTCTTTATTTTATCGAGAGAACCAAAGTATTTTAGTAGCCTTATTCTTCTCGTTTTGCCTATACCCTCTATTTTGTCAAGCTCTGATACAAATTCTGTTTTTGTGTATGCTTGTCTGAAATATTCGATGGCAAATCTATGCACTTCATCCTGTATTCTTACAAGTAGCTTAAAAACCTCGCTATCTTTATCCATTATCATTTCTTTTCCTTTATAGTATAGACCTCTGGTATTGTGTTTATCATCTTTTACTATGCCACAGGCTATAATGTCAAGTTCAAAATTTCTAAGTGCTTGTTCCACTATATTTAGTTGCCCCCGCCCACCATCTACTAATACTAAGTCTGGTAACTTATTAAACTTATATTGTTTTTTTTCATCTGTATCTTCGTTAAAATAATTCATAAATCTTCTTTCTATTACTTCCTTCATACAAGAATAATCATCAGGTCCTATAACAGACCTAATCTTAAATTTTCTATAGTCGCTTGGCTTCTTCAATCCATTTTCATATACAACCATAGATGCAACATTGTATACGCCTTGAATATTTGATATATCATATGCCTCTATTCTGTCTAGATCATAATCAATATCTAGCATTTGCTTTAGTGATTGTAATGCCTCTTCCCTTTTTTCTTTCTCTGACTTAAGCTTTTCCCCAAATTGTCTTAGCGTTATTTGGGCGTTTTGCTTTGCAAGCTGTAGCAATTTGTATTTTTTCCCTTTTTGAGGTATTAGTATATTCACTTTATGCCCAGCCTTCTGTGTTAAAAACTCTTCAAGTCCGAGCTTATCTTCTACATCCTTTTCTATTATTATCTCACTCGGTATTAGATTAGTTTCTACATAGTATTGCTTTAAAAAAGCATTTTCTATCTCTTCTTCTTCTTCAAATTTGGTATTATTTATAAAATAATGTTCACGACCGACAAGTTTACCTTCTCTCATATAAAACACTTGTGCTACCCATTCTTCATCTATATTATAAAAGGCTATTATATCCTGATTAGGTAGAGTTTCATCTTGCATTTTTTGTTTTTCTGTTATATTTTCAATTTCAGTTATATAATCACGATATTTAGCCGCCTCTTCAAAGTTATAATTTCTCGAAGCATCCTTCATCTTGTTCTCCAAAACCTCAAGTACATGCTTTGTCTTGCCATCTAAAAAATTAATTATTTCTTTTACTCTGTTATCATATACTTCCTCTGATATTTTTCCTGTACAGGGCGCGTCACAAAGACCTATATGATAGTTAAGGCAAGGTCTAAATTTTTTTGATACATTACCTAAACTTAGCTTACACATTCTTATTTTCCAAACTTTATATATCACTTCTATGAGTTTTTTCATATAATCTAGGTCTGTATATGGCCCAAAATATTTAGACTTGTCCTTCACATAATTCCTAGTATAATAAATTCTTGGAAACTTCTCATTCAGAGTCATTTTTATATACGGATATCTTTTATCATCTTTAAGTAATATATTATATTTCGGTTTATTAGTTTTAATAAGATTACATTCCAAAATAAGTGCTTCACTTTCTGAATCAGTAACTATATACTCAAATTCAGAAATATTCGGCACCATTTTTCTTGTTTTTATATCATGTCTTTCAAAATTTATAAAATACTGACTTACCCTTTTTCTTAAATCCTTTGCTTTGCCTACATAGATTATTTCTTCATTTAAGTTTTTCATTATATATACGCCTGGTCTATGAGGTAATTTAGCTATTTCTTCCTTTATATTAAACATAAAACCACATCCTATTAATGTTGATAATTATGTTTATGATTATGATTATCTTCATTTACATATATCCTTGAATCCCTTGTTGCTCTTCCCATTTCTTCTGTTTTATTAACATTTGCACCTGATGTATTTAAAAGTCTCTTAGTTTCCCTTTTTAGATCCGATAGGCAATCTTCACAATACCTGCCACTTTTTATTTTCGCACCACACTTTTCGCATGTTAGAAGTTCTGAAAGCCCTTCAACAGATTCAAGCCTATCTTGTTTTAGAAAATTTATAATAGTTCTAACCGAAACTCCTGTAACTTCTGATACCTCATGTGCTGAGCAATTCGGATGTTCATATATATAATCTTTCACTAACTTAAACTCCTCTTCTTCCTTCTCAATACATTCAGGACAAAGTAGATTATTCACATAACCAAATAATCTTCCACATCTCCTACAATTTTTCAACTCCATAATCAATACCCCCTTTTATAAATGTCCCATAACCAACATTACATACACTCCCATTGCTAAAAACGTTCCAAATGGTATTGGTGTTTTTCGGTTTGCCTTTTTAGTTATTAATAATATTACACCATAAATACTTGCTAATACACTACTTATAAGTAAAACATATGCAATCCTTTCCACCCCAAACATAAGCCCTATTGGAAATATAAGCTTCACATCTCCTCCACCCATACCACCACGGCTGAATACCATAAGTAACAAAAATATCAAAAACACCCCAAAAGCAGCTATTAGTCCATCATATATAATCCAATAAACATTACTTTGCACAGATGAATATATTCTATATGAAAGAGCAGCTAATAAGGTTAATATTACTAGTCTATCTGGTATTATTTGGTGTTCATAATCTATAAACGCTATTAATATACATATGGAAGCCATTGTCGCAAATATGTAAAAATTTACTGCTAGATCATATTTATAAAACAATATTAAATATAATACTGCATTTAACACTTCCACCATCGGGTACTTTATACTTATCTTAGACTTACATTTTCTACATTTTCCTTTAAGCATAAGATAGCTTAATACTGGTATTAAATCATACCATCTAATCTTTTCACTACAGCTTGTACAATGTGAAGAACCTAATACAACAGATTCCTCCCTTGGTATTCTGTATATACAAACATTTAAAAAACTTCCAACCATAAGTCCTACTAATATAATTAATGCTATCGTCATATGTTGCTCCTCCCTATCTCTATAATAAACTCACATTCCCATCATACTTGTAACATAATTAGTATCTTGAGAGTATTTTAATATATCTTCTTTTGATATAAACCCATTTTTATATAGATTTAGCAAGGAAGCGTCCATTGTTTGCATCCCCTCTTGCGACCTTGTTTGTAGTACACTCTTCATTTGATGTGTATTGCCTTCTCGTATTAAATTCGCAATTGCAGTGTTCGATATTAAAATTTCAGATGCAAGTACTCTTCCAGTTCTGTCTTTTCTTTCGATAAGCTGTTGTGAAATTATCCCTGATAGTATCATAGATAATTGAAATCTAACTTGACTTTGTTGGTTTGCTGGGAATACGTCAATTATACGTTCGATGGTTTGCGGTGCATTCATTGTATGTAGTGTTGAAAGAACTAAATGACCAGTCTCCGCTGCTGTTATCGCTGTAGAAATAGTTTCGATATCCCTCATTTCCCCCACCAATACCACATCTGGATCTTCACGCAAAGCTGCCCTTAGTCCACTTGCAAAGCTTTCTGTATCTTTTTCTATTTCTCTTTGATTTATTATACTTTTCTTGAATTTGTATTGATATTCTATAGGATCTTCAAGAGTTATTATATGCGAGTTTCTATTTTTATTTATATAATCAACCATAGACGCGAGAGTTGTAGATTTACCAGCTCCTGTTGGTCCTGTTACTAAAATAAGTCCCTTTGTCTTTTCAACAAGTTTCAAAACAGAAATAGGTAATCCTAGGTCAACTACACTAGGTATATTTTCTGGTATAAGCCTCATGGCTGCTGCCATTGTACCTCTTTGCCTGTACACGTTAACTCTATGCCTATTTTGTCCTATTGCATACGCCATATCTATTTCACCTGTTTGCTGAAATCTTTCTCTATTTATAATGTTTGAATTTAATACTGGCATAATTAAGCCCTCTACTTCATCTTTCTCTAGTTTATCAGACATTTGATAAATTAACTCCCCGTTAATCCTAAAAGCCAGTGGATATCCAACCACAATATGTACATCTGATGCACCTTTTTCTTTAGCATCCATTAAAATTTCATTAATATCCCCAATATTATCATAATTCATAGTTTCATCCTCCATTTATTTTCTAGCTACTTCTATTATAAAAAGTTCTAAAGCAAGCCTAGGATTTAATATTCCTTTTTTTATAGACAAGTCTATATCTAAACACCTATTAAGTATACACTTTAAATTGGTGTTTGTAAAGTGTTCCGATTGTTTCTTACATTCTATCACTATAAATTTTCGACTTTTAGTTATCTCTGTTATTTCATCAATACTATAGCCTTTATCAAAAAGCATTTTCACATCAGCAATAAACATAAATTGTCTTGAAATCATATATAAAATCCTTTGCACTGGTTCCTGCATATATATAAGATTTGTATATGTATTCATTGCCTTTGTTAGATTTTTTTGCCCTATTCCATCAAGTAGATCAAATATTTTAGAGTCGATAGATTGAGTACATATTTGATCTATATCATTTATTCTTATGTTATTTTCAAACCCCTTAAAGCTACTCAGCTTATTAATTTCACTCAGTATATTGTTCATATCAAAGCCAATCTTACGTAGCATATAAGTAGCAGTTTTAGTATCTATATCTTTTTCAAGTTCCCTAAATTTTTTTTGAATCCATTTTACTAAGATACTTTCTTTTTGAATTTCACAATTTACAATCCTACATACATCTTGATTTTTTAAAATATTATTAAATTTACCCTGCCCTTTTTCTAAAGCGTGTTCTTCGATTATCAAACATGTTGTATCTGATATTTTAGCCATACTATCAGATAATTTTTGCAATAAAGCTTTAGACTTTTTATCAAATAATCCAATATTCCTAAGATACACAACTCTTTTATATGCAAATATTGGCAAGGTCTCCATGCTTTCTAGTATTCTTTCTACATTTGCTGTTTTATCATCGAACATATCATAATTCAAGTCCCTCGAAACTTTATCAACGATAGCTTCTAATAATTTATTAATATAAAAATTCACTAAATATTTTTCTGAACCATAAAAATAGTATATATTTTTTATTTTATTTTCCTTTATATCATCCAAAACCTCATTCACTCACTTCTCACCTCTCGCTTTATCTGTCATTGTTATGAATACACACCCTAGAGGATGACATAGCAAACAAGACAGGGTTACTTTCCATTTACCTCTACCTTTATATCTGTCACAACTTCATTATGAAGCTTTACTTTTATTGTATATATACCTATATTTTTTATATTATCTGTTAAATTTATTTTTCTTTTATCTACTTCTACTCCTGCCTGTTTTTCTATAGCTTCTGCTATTTCTTTAGATGTTACTGAACCAAATATTTTCCCGTTTTCTCCTGCCTTTATTAGTACCTTAAATGTTTTACTGTTTAATAATTCAGCTTTGCTTTTTGCTTTATCAAGCTCTGCTTTTTCTCTCTTTTTCTCTGCATTTTTCTTTTGGTCTACCTCGGCCATGTTTGCTTTTGTAGCTTCTACAGCAAGCCCTTGTGGTAATAAATAATTTCTTGCATATCCATCACTTGCCTCAATCAGATCTCCTACTTTTCCTAATTTTTTTACTTCCTTTTTAAGTATCACTTTCATCTTCTATCATCTCCTTTAAAATATTCATCAATACTTTTCTTTAGCTTCATGCGAACCTCCTCTATTGTCATACCTTTTATTTGTGCCCCTGCAGCGGTAAAATGACCTCCACCACCAAGCTTTTCTGCAATAAGCTCTACATTCATCTCACCTAATGACCTTGAGCTAAGTAATATCTTATTACCATCATAACATAAAACAAATGATGCCTTTACTCCAGTTATATTTAGAAGTTCATCAGCAAGTTGAGATATCATCAAATAGTCATTCTCATCTCTGTTTTTAAATATCGTTATAGCAAAATGTTCTTTATATATTTCAGTTGTTCCTACAGCTTCGGCTCTCGCCTTATATGAATCTAAATCATTTTGGAATAACACCTTCACCCTTGTACTATCTGCTCCATTTCTTCTTAGAAATGCTGCTGCTTCAAATGTTTTTACGCCTGTTTTAAATGTAAAATTTTTAGTATCTACTATTATACCTGCAATAAGTGCATCCACTTCAACTTCCTTAAGCTCGACCTTATCAGAAATGTACTGAATAAGCTGTGTTACAAGCTCTGATGTCGATGATGCATATGCTTCTTGATATGCAAGTATAGGGTTTTCTATTGTTGTACCGCTTTTTATATGATGATCAATAACAACTATTTTTTTTGCAACTTCAAACAGTTTTGGTGCATCAACATAGGTTGGATTATTGACATCAACTACAACAAGTAATGTATCCTCGTCAAACTTTTGCAAAGCCTCCGCTGTTCTTATAAATGTGTCCCTTGCATACTCTCCTGAATTTTCTATCTTTTCAAATAATGCTTCTATAGCTGCCGTAACTTCATTTAGAACAATATGTGCTTTTTTACCTAGCATCTCAACTGCTCTATACATCCCGAGTGCTGCTCCAAGTGAATCTAAATCTGGATTTCTATGTCCCATTATAATTACTCTATCAACATTATTTACTAGTTCCCGAAAAGCGTAAGCTTTTATTCTAGCTCTAGCTTTACCACCTGTTGTGTTATCTACATCCTTTTTATTTTTTCCACCAAAAAACTCATAATTTTCACCATCTTTTATTACAGCCTGATCTCCACCACGTCCTATAGCTAAATCCAGTGCATCCTTTGAGTATTCAGATGTTCCTATAAGATTAGTCCCATCTACTCCTATACCTATACTTAACGTAACCGGCAGTTCATTCCCTATACTAATCTTTCTTATATCATCAAGAATCATAAATTTATTAGTAATAAAGCTTTGTAACCTATCTTTATGGAATACAAACATAAATTTATCTCTTTCTATCTTTTTTACTATTGCATCCATATCTTGCCCAAGCTTACCAAGCTTTCTTTCTATCAAACCTATAAGCATAGGACTTTTCACTTCTTCTATACTATCTATAACCTCTTGAAAATTATCAATAAAAAAATATCCTATTACTAATTTATCCGCCTCATATACCTCTCTCAGCTTATTATATTCTGTAATATTTATAAAATATAGTGTTATAAGATTTTCAACATCGTCATCTTCTTCTATTTTAATTATTTTTTTCTCTAAATGATAAATATTATTATCTATAATAATTTCCTTAGATATTGTTAGATTTTCTATAATATCCTCTACATTAATATCAGGAAATATAGTAGAAATATTTTCTTCATGTAATTTCTTATCTCCTAATATATTTTTGCATTTATTATTAACCCATTTTACATCCCCATGTATATCAATAACCATGTAAGGTACTGGGGATTTAAGATTGGCATCCTTTTTATATTTTACAACGTCGTCCTCATACTGCGTTACTGCGTTATATATATTCCTTTTAAAATCGCTTGAGGTTATCAAATAATGACTATAAAGCGCCCCTACTATACATACAGAAATTAAAGCAACCTGTGGCTCATAAAGTAGCCATATAGAATTTGTGCATATTAATATCAAAAAGAAAATATATACAACTCTATTATTTTTCTTTACTAACTTCTCAATCTTCTTATAATCCATGCAAACTCACCTCCAAAAAATCGGTACTCACCTCCAACCCCTCTCTTAAAGGGAGGGGATCCTACATCCCACTTTCCGTTTCTCATATCTCATTTCCCCCTTCTCTTTTTATAATTTTAACATTGAACATACTTCCAAAGATGCCTATAAACCAGTAAACTTTTGGAAATATTAATATTAAAACTATATTTACCATCTTTAATATAGTTCGTTGTTTTGGCTCCCTTGCATTTATCATACTGCCTACTACCGCAATTCCGAAAGTTATTAATACAACTGCTATTATCAAGTTTATATTATCTAATGTTTTTACAAAAGCATAATTTTCTTCTGAATTTATAAAAATAATTATACAAGAAACAATTAAAGCAAATATCGGAATTATTTTGCTTAATTTAATAGCTTGTGTAATCTTCATTTTTGTGTTATATATACTATTCTGAATTCTTACGTGAATAACCGATATTATAAATATGGCTATCAAAACCAAAGCCGGAAAATAATATGTCAACATATATTTACTTTCTTCTAAGTAATCTTTAAATTTATAATATTCAGTCTTAGCATCGTCTTCTGAAATATTAAATTTACTTGGTTCGCTTAATATTTTTTCAGAATCAACATTCAGCTCATAAAAGAAGTCATCTACTTTATTATTATAGTATTCATATAAGTTAAAATCCTTAAAAATATTTAAAAACAGAAATATTACACATGCTATAAAAATATATATCAAAAAATATTTTCTAACCTCATATTCCACATCAATCAATTTTCTCTCCATGTTAGACCTCGTTTCCAGATTATTTATTATATATTATTTATTTTAACATACTTTTTCTAAAATTTCTACAATTAATTTAATTTTTTTAGTAAATATATATGCTGTCATCCTATTTCACACAACAATCTCAAAGATCCTCTTCCCTTCTACCTCATGCCACTCCCTAGTATATTTCTTCCTCTTTCTAAAATTAAACATAACCATATATCCTATATCCGTATTCTTTATCTCCAAGTACTCTGCAAGCTGTTTGTGTCCTTTATCCTCACGTGCTTTTCCGTACCATTTTTTTAGTTCTATTATAAATCTTTCTCTGTTATAAGTTACTATTATGTCAATCCTTTTATTCGTTCTTGTTTCCACTTCTACATCGTAAAATCCTACCCCATTTATTATCGGCTTTACAAACATTAGAAATAACATTCGCCCTTCTTTTTCTACAAATTTTTCAGTTTCTTGTCTGTATTCTTCTTTCATTAGCTCTTGAAATTTATATAATACTTGCTCCATGTCTAGGTTCCCATCTGGTTTTACAAACTGGTTTCTTGTTTCGTAGTTTAAACTCACCTTTGAGCTTATTATTCTTTTTGCTATCATATAATTATATATTCTTATTTCAAATATTCTATTATGTACTTCTATTTTCTTGCTTTCGCTTCTCTTTATTATACCATACATCGTAGCTTTATTTGTATGGTATTCGTCAATATTGTAATCTATATTTTCTCCATTTATTATTATTCTTTCTATTATGCTATATAGTTCGCTATCATTTTCTAAATTTTTTATCAAACTTTCAAATAAAGTGTTACTTTCCTCTAATATTATTTTTATAGCCTCTTTTATCCCTTCTTTGTCCCATTTTTTATCTAATCTTTCATCTATTAGCTTACATATTTTACTTACCAAAAATGGATATCCGCTTGTGTAGTAATATATTTCCTCACTCATTTCCACTATATTCATACCTATATTGTAGTCATTTTCGTATTCTACTAGCATTGTCGCTATTTCCTCTGGATTAAAACTCATATCTACAATAAAATCTTCCGCCACATTCCATGGTGAGTTGTATGTGCCTTTATCCATTAATTTCGCTTCTTCTTCTGTTAGAATTCTTCTTTCTTTTATATGCATCTTCAAGGTTTTAACATCGTGTACTCCTGCTAGTATTACTGATTTAAATGTCTTGTCTAGCCCAATTTTTCTCGAGTTATATTTGTCTCTAAGAATAGCCAAAAAATCTAGAAATAACACATTATTACTTGCCTTATCTACCTCATCTATCATCAGCACTATTTCTTTTTTACTTTTCATACATATCTTTGTAATCACATCTGACAACTCATTTAGATTCTGTATATCCTTAAAACTTTCTATAAAATCTGATAATTCATTATCTTGAGAATGCATTCTTTTAGCTATCATATGTAATAACGCTAACGAGAATTTTTGTTCCGTTTTATATACATCTTCCCCAAAATCTTCTAGGCTTCCTGCAATTATCATATATTTATCCTGCAACGTCATAAATAGGTTAGCCATAGTCGTAGTCTTCCCATACTGCCTTGCCCTATTTATCGTAAAATACATTCCACCTGCTATCATTTGCTCTATCTTCGCTAACTTTTTACTCGTATCTACCATATAATGCTCTTCTTTAATACACGTTGTAGTTATATTAAATTTTTTCATTTATCACTCACCAACCCTTTTATTTATTTTAACATACTTTTTTAAATATTTCCATAATTAATTTAAAAATTTTTCTTGAAATGTTTTTTGATTCGTTACAGTTCAGAGGGCAATGTCATTTAGTTAACGTAAATGTAATAGTATTCCTGATGTTTAATTTATATCGTATATGCGTAAAGTAGAGGTTTTATG
>Ga0154526_1004_pt1 | contig 31372 bp, 19 predicted proteins | sample RifGroE2_FD_105669 | JGI IMG/M metagenome (GOLD analysis project Ga0154526, IMG submission 105669) | Clostridiales bacterium GWE2_32_10
ATTTTGTTCCATTTGTCCATTTGATTATATCATTTTCTAAAAACATATTTATCCTCACCTTTCTTAGTTGATACCACCCTCTCCTAATTCTTGTTGTATCAAAATATCAATCAATTCTTGTTTGCTTACCCCTTCATGTTCCCATAGCATCGGATACATGCTTGCCTTAGTAAAGCCAGGTAGTGTGTTTACTTCATTAAATACCACTCTATCCGTATCTTTTTCTACAAAAAAATCAATTCGCGCTAGACCTTGACAATCTAATACTTTATATATCTTTTCAGCTATATCTCTTATATTTGTTATAGTATCACTTGATAAATCTGCAGGCAAAATCACTTTAGAGTCATCTCTTTCATATTTTGCATTATAGTCATAAAAATCTGTCGCATATGTAATTTCCCCTACTGTAGACACCCTTATTTCATTATTACCTAGTACCGCACATTCTACTTCTCTGCCATTAATTGCCTTTTCTATTACTAATTTTTTATCGTAGTTAAACGCCTCATTTATTGCCTTTGCTGATTCTACTCTATCGTTAGCTTTATTTATCCCCAAAGAAGATCCTCCATTTGCTGGTTTTATAAAGCATGGATAGCCTATTTTTTCTTCTATTAGATTTATATCATAATCCTGCTTAATTATTACATATTCTGCTTGACATACTCCTATACTATCTACTATAATTTTAGTAAATGCCTTATCCATACATATTGCTGAGCTTGTTGTTTTAGAGCCTACATATGGTATGCCCAAAATTTCCAACATACCTTGCATTTTTCCATCTTCACCAGTATTACCATGTATTATATCGAATACTAAGTCAATATCTATGATTTCTATTTTATTTTCCTTTATCTTAGCAAAACATCCTTTATCCTTTGGTATAGTATACACTTCACATGCCTCATTTTCCCATGTACCATCTTTTATTTTATCAGTATTATAATCTTCATACATTAACCATTTTCCATTTTTGGTTATACCTATCAACAAAACATTATATTTACTTTTGTCAATATTCTCTATAATCATACATGCCGAGACCCGCGAAACCTCATGTTCAGTTGATTTACCTCCAAATATTATAAGAATATTTTTCATTCTCTACCTCACCCCTTCACCAATTCTCTAAATATATCTCCTCTCTCCATATAATTCCTAAACGCTCCAAAGCTCGCAGATGCAGGAGACATAAGGCAAATCTTGCCTTTTGCGGTTGCTTTTTTGGACACTTTAACAGCTTCTTCTAGACCTTCAACAAGCATTACATTTTTATTTTTGCTTTCGGCTTTATCCATTAGCATGTCATATATCTTTTTCCCAGTAATATACATACATAAGATATTACTTACATTTGAAGTTATTAAGAATTCAACTAGTTCTGTATATCCTGTGCATTTATCGTACCCACCGACTATAAGAGTGTCTACATCTTTTAGTGCTTTTATAGCCTCCATAGTTGGCTCTGGAATAGTTGCCATAGAGTCATTGTAGAATCTTATGCCACCGTATGTGCCAACATACTCCATTCTATGAGGCTTAGGCTCATATTTATTTATATTTTCTGTTATTATATCATTATCTATATTTAGTATCTTACACACTGTTATTACAGCCATCATGTTGTATTTATTGTGGTCACCTATTAGATTTCTAGGATTCCTTAGGTCATACACCTTTTCTCCATTATACATAATATATTCATCTTCTATATATGTATTTACTCCTATATTTGTTTTTTGACTTATATTCCACGTTTTTGACCTCAGATTTTTATCATTTGCAATATTTGATACTACTTCATTATCTGCATTATATACAAATATATCATCTTCCCCTTGATACCTTACAATGTTTGACTTTGCCTTTACATAGTTTTCAAATGTTTTGTGTATCTCTAAATGATCTTGGTACATATTTAGCATTATTGCAATATGTGGTGAGTTAGGAATGTATTCTAGCTGAAATGATGATAATTCATATACTATAAGTGTATCTTTCTTTATATTTTCTATTTGGTCAAATGCTGGTATACCAACATTTCCAACCAAGATAACGTCAAGCCCTGCGGCTTTTATTATTTGAGTTAGTAATGTGACTGTTGTAGTTTTTCCTTTAGTTGCTGTCACACCTATTATATTTTTATTATAATATTTTAAAAATATATTTGTCTGCGATGTTATTTTATCTACTTGACTCAAATCATCAAGTACTATTCCTGGGCTTTTTATCACCATATCATAATCTTTTATGCTATTTAAATAATCTTCCCCTAAGTGGAACTTTAGTTTTGTATCATCTTTTATTAACTCATCATTTTTTATATCCTCATTTTTATCTGCTATTCCTATTTCTATATCAGACAATTCTTTTCTTATAAAGTTATATGTCGATTTCCCTTCCCTTCCAAAACCTAGTATTAATACTTTCTTACCTTTCATTTCATCATATATTAAACTCATTTTTATCTCCCCTTTTATAATTTTATATTTTCATTCACCTTAATATTCTCATCTTGAAATAAATTTTCAAAGTATTCTTTATATCTATCACATGAGTCACTAAAATATAGCTCTATCCCACCTTTTTTATCATTTTTATTTATCATCCCCTTACCTTTTATATCCTGCTCTACATAGTCAACTATAGGAGCCGAAGTATTTATTATCTTTATTTTATCCTCAAAATACCTTCTAATCTTATCTTCCCATACAGTGTAATGTGTACAACCTGATATTATTGCCTCGGGATTTATTTTTTTATATTCACTCATATTATTTTCTATAGCATCATCAACCATTACTCCATCTATAAGTCCTAGTTCTATAATAGGAACGAAAATCGGACATGCTCTAGAATATATTTGAATTTCTTTATTTTCATTTTTTATTTTTTCTTCATATATATTACTTTGTATAGTTGCCTTTGTAGCTATTATACCAAGCTTAGTCAGACCCTCTTTCTTTATATACGCTATTGTCGGGTTTATCACATCAGCAATGGGCACTTTTATCAACCCTTTTATTGTATCAAGTGCGACCGAGCTCATTGTATTACATGCTATAGCTAGGTACTTTATATCTTTCTTCATTAAAAACCTTATTATTTGCTCCGAAAAGATTTTTATATTCTCCTCTGATTTATCACCATAAGGCACTCTAGCATTATCACCAAAATATATTATATTCTCATTCGACATACGTTCTTTCAAAAGCTTTACTACCGTAAGACCTCCAAGCCCTGAGTCGATTACTGCTATTTTACCGTCATTCAAATTATCATCTCCTAAAGTATTTTACTCAACATCTCTATGCTGCTCTGGATACCACTCTGGAGTACAAGATATCAACATCTTCATCTTCCCTTCCCAATAATACCGTTCTCCTGAATTTATAAGTACAGCTGATCCTTTTTTCAGTTTAATTTCTTGGTCTTCAATTACTATTATTCCTTCACCTTCTATAATATATCCAATCTCCTTGCATACTTCATTAACTATCCTTCCCTCTAATGGATATCTACCATTAATATCCGCAACAGCCACATTTATATCCTTATCATTCAAATGATACTCTAACACTGTACACTCCTCAGCTAATTCAACCTTAGTTCCTTCTTCTTTATGTAATATATTCATATAAACCCCTCCTCAATTTTTAATTAGTAATAACTAAAATATACCGTATTATTTTTATTTATGTATCAAAAAACAGCACTTTACACCCCTTAGCCAATAAACTTCGGCTAGTTCCCCTCTCCCTTTTCTAGGGAGAGGGCAGGGTGAGGGTAGTTTTATTTCCCTTTCTCCATATACCACTGTTTAAACAGTGTACATTTGCCATCCTCATTTAATTCTATAAAATATATTCCATCAAGTTCATTATAATCATCATCTATTTTATATCTCATCTTCCAATTAACAACCATCCTTAAATTTTCGTTGCAAATAATAAGTATATCTAAATCATCAATCTCCTGATTTTCTATCTCTAACCAGAGTTGTTTTATTTCAGTTACTCCATTATATACCTCATATGGTGTTTCATAATATATAACATTTTTATCAAATAAATTCAAGACCTTTTCTACATTTTTATCCAACCAATATCTTTTAAAATCCTCTAACCATTTGTTTTTAGTTATTATGGCACCTACTATAAATATTTATATGGGTATATTATACTATATCTTCTATTATATATCAAGATTTTTTTGAAGGTTCTAGATACCTACTCGTCAAGAAGAATACCAAATAAAACATAATCATGTTCTTATAATAGAAAAAACTATGTTCAGCTATTCCATTTACCAAAAACCCTGTAATTACCGATATCCCTAGTATTAGCATAAGCTTTTGCATCTTGTCACTTGCTTGTATAATCGTTTTTATGTAGTTAAAATATATTTGCAGTATAAAAATCAAGAATGCTATAATCCCTACAATCCCTGACTCTGCCCAGATTTGTAGAAACGTATTATGTGCATGTGCAACTATTTTTGTCCTGCCTAAATAATCACGATATACCTCCATATAAGTGCTACTTCCATATCCAACCCCAGTAATCGGATTATCTCTTATCATTTCCATGGTTGTCTCCCATATCTTGAACCTATACTCCACAGTAGAATCGTGTAATCCCATGCTTTTTATTCTATTTATAATTGATGCAGGTAAAAAAGGTATTAGAGCAACTCCGCCTATTAAAAGGAATATAATATATCTAATATTCATAAGCATAATAAATATTATAATTGCCGCAGCTAGTCCAAGCATTCCTGTTCTTGAGAATGTAAGTGCTAAGCATGCTGTGAAAATAACTATAGATGCTGCATAATATACTTTTCCTATTGATTTTTTAGTATTTAAAAATAAAAACAGTGCTATAGGTATTACAATCACTAAAAATATAGCAAGCAGATTCGGGTTTTCAAAGGTTGAAAATACCCTAAATGTAATTTCATTTCTTGCACTAGGATCTAACCATGATTTTTGTATCGGTTTATCAAATATTGCTTGGTAGAAACCATATAAGCATACTAGTATTGATGATATATTTATAATACCAAGTATCATTATACTATACCTTTCATCTGATGCAATGTTTCTAACTGCAACTCCAAATAAAATAGTTATAATATATGCTCCAAGCTCTGCCAAGCTTAATGCCTGCACTTTTGAGAAAATCGTTGATATAATAAACGCTAAAGTTAATATAAGTATGTATATATCTAATTTATTATAATTATAAATCTTTTCTTTTATAATTATTTTCCTAAGTATGTATATAAATATACATACAGTCATCAAAAAATATATGATTACACTTTCCGTAAACATCCTTGTAATCCCTCTTGGCGGTATAACCGATATCAAATATATTGTAGCTAAAAAAGCTAATAATTCAATGTTTTTTAAATTTTTTTGTAATTTGTTTAACATAATATTTTATTCCTTTCTTTAGTTAGTTTATAATTCATGCTTTAAAAAGTTGACAACCCCAGCTTTTCCTGTATATAATATATCCCCCATTTAAACCAATTATCCTCATAAAAGCTTTCCGTATCTAGTGTAAAATCGCCCTCTTCATTTTCCCACATTTTATTTAAATATCCATCTACCTCACTATATAATTCATCATTTTTGTCCATTTCCACCTTGATATCCGTCTCTAGATTAAAATCATCTATATTCCTTCTTGTATAGTTAGCCGAACCTCCTATGATTACACTTTTGTTACCGCTATCTATCTTAATTAACTTAGTATGAAACTGTTCTCCATTTGTATTATACCATCTTACCTTAATCTTCTCTTGTGTATTTTTAATCATTTCACATGCTACCTCTCTATTGGGTATTCCATTTTTCTTCATCCCAAACGCATCTTTATTGGCATCCATAATCACTTTCACATTTACGCCCCGGTTTGCTGCGTTTATCATAGATTTTACTACACTTCTATCAGATATGTAGAAAATAGCTAGAAATATATCGTCACCTTGCTTAGTTTTATTTATTTCATCTAATATCTCCTGCTTTATCTTGCCCTCTGTTATCAAGGTTACCATTACATTTCCGTTACTCTCACCGTTTATTACTTTATCCACATCAATCCCTAATTTTCTACCAGATAATCTAGCAACTGCTTCTTCAGATTTTAGTACCTCCTTTATAAATTGCCCTTTAAAGCTAAATCCTATATTAGAATGAAGAGAGCTAGCATCATGCGGGTTGGCAGATGTAACTAATCCTTCCTTTTCTGTAAGTACAACCTTTCTATGATTTGCCTTAAAATTTATCATTTTCAAATACCCTGTTATATTGACCTTTGAGGAGTCCTTAGAAAAAGGGTTTGTCATATAACCATTAGTTGAAACCCCAAACCATTTAAAAACTAGGTTATATACTCCTGAATATATAAAATTACTTTCCCTTAGCTTATCTAAATTAGTTATTACAACATCTATATTATTTTCCTTTAGTGTTTTAATGCATTTCGTTTCATATACTCCATAGAAATTATTTATAGGGTCGGTTATAAATATAATTTTTATATTCGGTTTTATTTTCTTCTTTTCAACCAATTTGGTAGTTATATTCTCAGAAATGGAAATAAATTCATTGCCTGCACTCCTATTATAATCATCATTAAATAAAAACATATCAATAACTATAAATTTTTCCGCTTCATCTATCATGGTATACATTTTAGAAAATATTTCTTGTTCCGTTACCCTTCTGCCATCTTTTTGATACGTCATATCCTTTAGAAACTCAATATCACTTACTCTATATGCATCAGATTTATAAGAAATGCCATTAGTCAAAGGCTTATATAGCCCAAATAGAATTTCTATAATCAATAATATTATTAAAATATTAATAATAAATTTCTTGCTTATTTTAATCTTTTTCATTTTTATAATCACCCCTTTCATAGTGTTCGGTACCTAGTTTTCTCCTAACTACTTCTATTAATTTATCCTTATCATTCATCTCTGGAGCCTCTACCACAAATTTAAATAGCATATCAAGCATTTTACCTATTTGCTTCCCTTCTGTTATCCCTATTTCTATTAAGTCCCGTCCGTTTATCTTCATATCTTTCTTAGATATGCATTGCTGTTTTTCTTTTATCTTATAATATATTCTCTCTATTTCATAACTTTTTTCTACATACCCTTCCTTAACCGTTGGATTCTTTGCTGAGTCATCTGCCCTTTGTACTTTGATTAGATCAATAAAAATATCATCCCCTATTTTAGCAATAGCTTTTCTCACCGACTTTTCCTCTTTATTTATTCTATAATCATGAAATTTTATTAATCTGGTTATTTTATTAATACTTTTATTATCGAATTTAAGTCTATTCAGAATTTTATTTGCCATCTCCTCACTCACCCTGCCATGACTATAGAAATGACCTATACCATTCTCATCAAAGGTCTTTGTATTAGGCTTGCCTAAGTCATGCAAAAGCATAGTCCATCTAAGCACAGCATTATTAGGAATGTTTTTTATAGCCACTATAGTATGATCTGCTACATCATATATATGATATGGATTATCCTGTTCAAATCCTATGCATTTTTCAAACTCGGGTAATATGTGACTCATAAGCTTTGTATCATACAAAAGCATTATCTTCTCAGGATTATCAGATACCAATATTTTAGTTAGCTCCTCCCTTATTCTCTCTGCACTTATATTTTTTATAAGAGTGTTGTTTTGGGCTATAGCATCAAAGGTTTCCTTATCTATCTCAAAGCCTAGCTGTGCCGAAAATCTTATAGCCCTAAGCATTCTTAATCCATCCTCATTAAATCTATCATTAGGATCACCTACACATCTAATTATCTTCCTTTCTATATCCCCCTTACCATCAAATAAATCGACAAACCCATCTATATCATTATACCCAATAGCATTCATAGTAAAATCCCGTCTTCTTAAATCCTCCTCAATATTCTTAGTATAATACACCTCCTCTGGTCGCCTATTATCAATATACTCACCATCTATCCTATATGTAGTAACCTCTACAGGCTCCCTTTCAATAAGTACAGTTACTGTACCGTGCTTAATGCCGGTATCTACAGTCCTTTCAAATATGCACTTGACATCCTCAGGCTTTGCAGACGTAGTTACATCCCAGTCATTTGGAGTCCTCTCCATAATAATATCCCTAACGCAACCTCCAACTACATACGCCTCATATCCATTTTCTATAAGCTTATCTATTACACTCTTTATATTATCTGGTATAGTTATCATGCTCGTTCCTACTTTCTTTTTTTGTTTTGCCTTTATTTTTGTTAGAATTATTATACTACACATTTATCATTTTAACAACACCAAATTTAAAAAGTGCAATTTTCTTGCACTTTTTTATTTGTTACGTACTTATTATTCAAAACCTAGTGCATCATTTTGGGGAAGCTTTATAGGAAAGCCAGCCATTCTATCTAAAACTGAGTTTCCGGTAGTATGCACTTCAGGTTTTACAAGCCTATTCGCCCTGAGCTCTTCTACCATTTTCTTTGCCTCTACCACTTTAGAATTAGCATCATAATTTTCGCCTCCTACTAAATCTTGTATTTCTTGATGTTGCCCTATTAAATAATCCACCATATAAACTCCCCTTGAGTATATTACAACACTTCCCAACAATTCCCTTTTTAGTTCTTTATTTTCCATTTCATTAGCTATGCTCATAATTTTAGTTATTAAATCCCCTAAATAAGCTGTATTTTGATTATTCTCTTTCCTTAAGTCTTCTAATGCTTCAGTCATCCTATTTCTTGTTCCATTAGTACCTTTATTTAGTACATCTTCTAAAATAAATTCTGCAGTTATTCCATTGTAAAACATTTCTTCTAATCTTTCCTTATCATTTTCTGTTTGATATTCACCATAAATTCGTTTTACACTTCTTGTTAAACCTGCTTCCATCTCTATGCCAGAACTACTATATATTTCTAGTTCTTTTACTATACCTTCGTCTCCTAATTTATCAATTTCACTATGTAATATTCCCAAATCCTTTTCCCAACGTCCATCATCAGAACCATAACGCAAATTATTACTTAAATTTGTTTTCATATTTCTCTTGTCCTCCCTATTGAGTTTAATTTTTTCGCTTATCCTTATCAATTACTTTAAATCCAATCCTTCCTGTACTTCACTTGAATATATTACAACTTGCTGTCCTTCTTTCGAAACCGTAAGTGTATCATAATCTCCAAACATTATAGTCTTAATCGGCAAGCTATGCCTTCCTATTTTAGAATGTTGTGCACATGCTGATAAAATCCCTTCAGGGCTATAATCAGTTTTTAAACAAACAGGACTTTCCCATGAATAATATCTATCCCTATTATTTATTAATTCCTCTCGAATAGCACTTACTAAATTTACTTCAAATAATTTATGTACACCACTTTCAACTTCACCTAAAGTCACAAGTTCAGTATATCTTGCTCGTATTTCGTCTCCAATCGAAATGCTCTCAATTCCATTGAGAATAATAGCCTCACTCCACCATCTCGCCCCTTTTTCGGGTATATCACTTTCATAGGCTTTTCTTATACTATCTTTATCAACAAATGCTGGTCTGCCTGTACAGGAAAAGTATTTTTCATAATCACTGTCTTCCTTTAACCAAATATTTCGTTCATCTTCATTATTTGAAAACATATTGTTTTTTTGAAATATAACATTTTCTAAAACTTCTGAACTACCTAAATATCCTTCTTTCTCTGCAATAATTTCTATTAACTCCAGACCCAACTTATATATTTTGCCAGATTTTCTTAATTTTTCACTACTTGACTCGCTATACAATTTTACAACTTTTTCAGATAGATTAGGTATTTCTTGTAATCCATTTTTCAACAACTCCTTATTAATTTGCTTAGCTAATATAGTTAAAAAATTAGTATTATCTCCAACCCTTTCCGCATATATACTTTCCAACTTTTCATCACTAATTTCCATATAAATGACCTCCTCTAATACCCAAAATATTCATCTAAATCCCGAACTATTGCTTCCTAACAGACTACAACTCTATTTTCTACTCCATTATTAGGATATTCTATAAAAATTTTTTTTGATAAGATTTTTCGGATATAGCAGAATCTAATAACTTCCACAACTCACTTATCCCGTATTCTTTCATGGTCACTGTAGAAATCATAATTTTCCCCTCCCCTTGCTCCTATCTCTTCTTCTATGTAAAGCAATTGATTGTATTATATACCACAATTTTACATTTGTCAATATTTTTTGCACACTGTTTACTTTTTTTAAACATCTTACAGTTACAGTTCAGACCTATAGCTGTCATTGCGAGCCTGTTCTTCGGCGTGGCAATCTGTTTTTAGTTTTAAAGACAGATCGCCACGTCGGGAAAAACGCCCTCCTCGCGATGACAAAATAGGGGTTATATCACTTTATGACCTTTGAACTGTAACATCTTACACCTTTCCCATTCCTTAGCACTCTCCTCCCTCAACTGCCAAAATTCCTCTTGACAAATCTTATAATTTGTAGTAAATTATATATTATATTACAACAATTTCAAGGGGGTTATTTATATGGAAACACAGAAAGGTAGTTTATCGATTAATAGTGAGAATATATTTCCTATTATCAAAAAGTGGCTGTATACAGATAAGGATATATTTGTACGGGAGCTTACTTCAAATGCAACTGATGCGATTACAAAGCTAAAAAAGTTGGCTGATTTAGGGGAAGCTAAGGTAGCTGAGGATGAGCAGTACAAAATAGAAATCCTTATAGATGAGACTAACGGCACTATGCAGATTATTGACAATGGTATAGGAATGACAAAAGAAGAAATCGAAAAGTATATTAATGAAATAGCTTTTTCAGGAGCAAAGGACTTTGCTGAGAAATATAAGGACAAATCAGATAAGGATGATATTATCGGTCATTTTGGATTAGGGTTTTATTCATCTTTTATGGTGTCTACCAAGGTTCAAATAGATACTCTCTCATACACTGAAAATTCAGAACCAGTAAGATGGGTGAGCGATGGAAATACTGAGTACGAAATATCGGTTTCCGATAGAAATGAACGTGGTACAACTATCACATTATACCTAAACGATGATAGTAAGGAGTTTTTTAACGAATTTACATTAAAACAAACTCTAAACAAATATTGCTCTTTCATGCCTATACCTATTTTTTTAAAAACTAAAGAAAAGGATGTAGAAGAAAATCAAATAAACGAGACATCTCCTTTATGGCTAAAGGATCCTAAGGACTGCACAGATGAGGAATATAAAGAATTTTACTCAAAGGTTTTTATAGACTTTAATGAGCCATTATTCTGGATACATTTAAATATGGATTTTCCTGTTAGGCTAAAAGGTATCCTGTATTTTCCAAAGTTTAAACATGAATATGAGATTGCAGAGGGTCAAGTAAAATTATATTGTAATCAGGTTTTTGTAGCTGATAATATAAAAGAGGTTATACCAGAATTCTTGCTGATTTTAAAGGGTGCTATAGACTGTCCCGACCTACCTCTAAACGTATCTCGAAGTATGCTACAGACAGATGACTATGTGACTAAAATTTCTAATTATATAATAAAGAAGATAGGAGATAAATTAAAGTCACTACATAGCTCAAGCCTTGAGGAGTACAAAAAGATTTGGATTGATATACAAACTTTCATAAAGTTTAGCTGCCTAAAGGAAGAAAAATTCTATGATAAAATCAAGGATATTATAATTTTTAAGGATATATATGAAAATTACATAACACTTGAGGAATATACTTCAAAGCTTACTACTTCTGATAATCCTAAGAAAATATACTATGCATCTGACCTTATTAAGCAATCACAATATATAAAAATGTTTAAGGATAATGACTTAGACGCACTTATACTTGATTCTTCTATTGATACTCATTTTATTTCATTTATAGAATCAAAAAACAGAGACATCAAGTTTTCTAGAATTGATTCTAACTTAGAGGATGCTTTAAAAACCGAGGATACAGCAATCGAGACTGAGCTTCAAGAAAAGGCAAAAAATGTTTTTAAAAAGCACCTGAATATATCTGATTTAAAGATAAAATTAGAAAATTTGAAAGCTGATACCCTTTCTGCGATGATTTTATTATCTGAGGAAGGCAGAAGAATGCAGGATATGGCTAAAATGTACGGACAGGTTTTTCCATTTCAAATGGGTAAAACTGAACAAACATTAGTGCTTAATAATAAAAATAATTTAATTCAGTATGTTTTAAACAATACAGATGAGATTTCAAAATCAGAAAATTTAGAGCTTATATGTAATCATATCTACGACCTAGCCAAGCTAAGCCACGAACCACTTGATTCTGAGGCTATGAGTAAATTTATAGAACGTAGTCAAAAGATATTAGAAAAAGCACTCACATGAGTGCTTTTTATTCGTCATTTTCTAAAAGAAAATCAGAGTTAATAACTTTAAAGCTAATATTTTTAGTATTATTTCTAATCACTACACCTTCTCTATTAATCAGATATAATTTTGACTTTCCTTTTGCGTATTCAACCATGTCATCTACTGTTGATTTTAATTTAAAATTTTCGTCTAATATTGGAACAAACTTAATTCCTAAATCGCTTAATGTCTTCTGAGCATTAATACTATTAATTTGTTTGTCTGGTAACATTAAGTTAAATGCATAGAAATCATATCCCTTTACTTTATATTTATTATTTTGTATTCTACTACCAATTATCTCGCCTTGTAAAACTATATATTGATTGTCTAATATTAATGTTTTTAATACATCTTCTATATTATATTGTTTAGCAATTGTCCAATAAGAGCTACTGTCTGGTTTGGTTAATTCTAAATTTCTACTGCAGACACCAAATATATATGGTTTCCAAAGCTTTGATAGTGTTTTATTTTTGATTAGATAAAAGGTCGCACTTTGCCCGTCTAATTTCTCTGTAACTATAAAATTAGTATCTTTTTCTAAATTTAGTATATCGGGTATATTTTGTATTCTCTCCTCGTCAGTTTTCTTTATAAAAGCTGGAAACCCAGTTTTCTTTTTTGAGATAAAAAATAAATTTCTATACCATTTATATCTACTAAAAAATTTATGTATTTTATTATTATTTCTAGTTATCCTCTCATTTAATAATCTTTGCTCTTGTTCTGCTTGAGGATCATATTTTTTTGTTTTAGTTAGAGCCGTTATATCTTGCCCTTCTGTCCACTCACCTTTAGGTAATATTGATAAGGGCATTACTAATCCTTGACTTATAGTTCCCCTCATCTTTAAAGTTTTAACTTTAAATTTTCTAGGTCTCATAAATTCAAATATAGGATTGTTTTGATCTAAAAGTGAATCAATTTCAAAATATACAACTAGGTCTCCAATTTTAAAATTATCTTTTTTAGCTATTATTACATGCCATCCTTGTATAGTACAGCTTTCAATATTATCGCTTCCTTCAATCGGCTGAATATCTAATATCTTTTGTATTGATGCAAGTTTTCTTTCACTCATCTAATACCCTCTCCTTATTTTTAACTTGTATTTATAGTAATTTACATTTACATTATACACTATTTGTCATTACTTTGTAAATATTTCTATAAAATTTTTATTAATTTAAAATTACTTAATTTATATATAATAAGTGAATTCTTCAAACCTGACCCCATTTGAACTAGAAAAAGCACTCACATGAGTGCTTTTTCTAGTATTTTCTGTTTATAATTTCTTCAATTTCTTTAGTAATTCCACAATAAGCTTGCTTGTTTCGGCTCTGGTTGAGTTTCCTTTTGGATTGAATTCGTTATCTCCTACTCCGCTTATCATATTCATCGCCTTTGCTAAGTTTACGTCTGACTTTGCATAGTCTGCTATTTCACTCATGTCGCTGAATGTATTTTGTGCATTTATGGTTGTGTTGTCTTTTGATACGTATCTGTATGCTCTCATCATAAGTACTACTAGCTGCTCTCTTGTCACTTGGTCATTTGGTCTGAACGTTCCGTCTTCATATCCTTTTATTATTCCAAGCTCACTCATTTTTATTACATAGTCTGTATAGTACTCACCTTGAGGTACGTCTTTAAATCTATTTTGATACTGGTCTGCCTTGATTTCAAATGTTCTTCCTAGTATCGTAGCTAGCTGTGCTCTTGTAAGTTTAGTATCTGGTTCAAATGTTGTTTCAGTCATACCATTTACTATATGTCTTGCCGCTACAACTTCTACATAGTCTTTAGCCCAGTGAGTGCTTATATCGTCAAATGTTTTGTTGTACTCAACTATTGTATAATTGCTAAAGTGTCCTGTCTCAAATACTATTCCTGTTTCTGAAAAATGTCCGCCCATGAATTCTAGGTTTCCATTTTCATCAATATAATAAACTCCAGCTTTTCTTTTATCTTTTATATTTGCTAATTCTTCTTTTGATAATTTTAATTCTATTTGTAATTTAGAATCAAACTTATCTACTGCACTAGTTGAGCCATCATTTTTCTCTATATCCATGGCAAAGCTATATATTTTCCCGTTAAACAAGTATCCTGTTTTGTTAGCTTTTTCTTTTATTTCATTTTCTTCAGTTTCTGCTAATATTTCTGCTTTTAGCTTGATTTGCTTGCTAAGTTCTATACTTTCATCATTTATTGCATCGGCTGGCATTAGCACAGATATTTCATCTGTTTCTACTTTTAATCCTATACCTTTTTGTTTTAAGTCACCTAGGATGCTAGTGCTTACTGGCATTTCTATTTTGTCTTTTTCTGTTATATTATCTACTTTTATTGTAAGTGCTATTTTTTCTTTCATGTCTTTTATTACTTCATCACTTACCTTTTGAGATATTCCTTGTAGTATATCACTTCTTAATTTTTCAGCTTCATCTAATGCCTTTTTGATTTCATTCTCTGATAATCTTATAATCTTTGTATCTGCTGACTCTTCTACCACTACGTTCGCAACCTCTGAAACGCTTGTTAATATTTCTGCTATGTTTTCTGTGAGTAGCGTAGTAATATTTTCGGTCTTGTCTACTACTTTATTTATAATCAGTTTTGCATCCTCTTTTGAAATTTCTTTATCACTGATATCTTCAAGTATATCGCTTGCATTATCTGCACTTATAGCTGTCGCTGCATCTATATTTGCAGATATTTGTTGTACAGTATCAGTAGGTTTTACAACTACTTCCTCTGTCTTTTTAGTAGATCCGCTTGAACCTGACCCTGAGTTATTGTTATCTTCTACTGGTGCAGTGACAGTAATTGTTACTGTATCTGTTTGCCCATTATAGCTTGCTGTTATTATTGTCGTACCAGCTGTGAGGGCTGTTACTACTCCTGTTTGTGCTACTGTTGCTACTGCTTGATTACTACTTATCCAAGCTGCTGAAGCTGTAATATCTATAGTAGTTTGTTCATTTGTAGTAGCCGTTAATGTTAATTCGCTTATTTCTGCCACTTTTATAGCTGTAGTACCTGTTATATTTATCGCTGTTATCTCTATAGATGGTTCAACTATTATATTTACTGTATCTGTCTTTCCGCTATATGTTACTGTTATAATTGCTGTTCCTTCTGTTATAGCACTCACTTTACCTGCTGAATTTACCACTGCCACATTTGTATTTGAACTTTGCCATGCAGCTGAATTTGTAACCATTGTGAAGTCTGCATTTGTTTTTACTGCTTTTGCGGCAAGGTTAATAGCATCTCCTACTTCTACTGTTTGTGCTGTTCCTGGCATTATTTCAACAGAATCTAATTCCTTTACTACTACGCTTATATCTTTTATTTTTCCTTGATAACTTGCTCGTACAGTTGCAGTACCTGCTGCAACTGGCGTTATAATCCCATTTGCTACTGTTACCACATCTCCTAGTGTTTCATCATGTCTTGCTTTTTCTGTTACTGTCCATGTTGCATTTGCCGCTGCTACTGGCACTATGCTTGCATTAGTCATTACTGCATTTATAGCTATCGTCTCTGTTTCATTTAAGTCTAAATCTAAGAGTACATCTTCATTTGATACATTTATGCTGTCTATAATCGGGCTTACCGTTACATTTAGTTGTGTTGTTTTACCATCTAAGCTAGCTGTAATTGTTGCTGACCCATAGCTTTTTACGGTTATTTGTCCAGCTTGATTTATATCTACGATGTCACTTACTTCTGTTACTGTAAAGGCTGGCGTTACTTCTTCATCTGCCCCACCTGCTATAAGCGCTCCAAAAACATCTACGATAAATGGTGATGCATTTTGATTTACTGTTATACTTGTCTTTACTTGACCATCCTGTTTATAGTAAAGTGCACTATATTTGTTTGCTATCGTAACTGTATCAGATACACTCACTCCATTATATGTTCCGCCTGCAAATGAAGCTGTTATTGTATATGTTCCTGCAGCAAGTCCTGTAGGGAATGCAAATACAATTGTGCTAGTTGATATGTTCCCGTCTTGAAGCGTAACTGCTCCATATCCTGATATTGTTATAGTTGGCTTATTTGTCGTTGTATTAAATGTTACACCTGAACCTGTTAGTGTAATATCATATGCACTGTAGCCAAATTTTTTACCTGTCTTCGGAGTTACACTTATCGAACGTGTGTTTACGTTAAATGTCGTCTGATTTCCATCTGCAATTAATGTTTTTGCCCCTGTTGTTAAGTCTTCTGGCACTACAAAGTTTAGCTGTGTAGATGAAACTACATTTACGCCATCTACTTCTTCCCCATCTATAGTTACTATCGTATCTCCATCAAAGCTAGTTCCTGTTCCTGTAACTGTGATAGAGTCTACACCCAAACGATCAGCATACACTTGGTACGTCGAAAGTGTAATACCACTTGTTCCAACAGTAAGCAAATCTCCTCCTGTTATTGTTTGGTTTATCACACCTGCCTGATTTGTCGAAACCGAAATATCATAAACCCCTGTATCGTCGATGGTATCAGGTGTTATATTAAATGTTAATCTCGTGTCTGAACTAACCGTAACACTTGATATCTGCTCAATATCTACACCTAAGATATTTATTTGTGGTAATGCCTCTGTAAAGTTTGTATTTTCCGCTACAAGTGTTATAGTTATCGGTGTCGATGATGTATTTATAATCGTACTTGGTGATATACTTACTATACTTGGAGTAATCACTGTTACATTATGCGTTAATACATCGTTTGTTGTAGCAGCACTTCCATCTATATCTATCTTTATCGTGTATACTCCTGCTGTTAATCCATCTTCCAAGTAATAGCTCATATTTGTTGAATTTGTTACGCTTTTTCTTGTTATTTTGCTTGCTTGTTCTACATCCCCTGCATTATATATTTTTACTGTCGTTGCTTCCTTAAATAACGTTTTATTACCTACAACCGCGATTTGTATGTCATCATAGCCTATAGGTATATTATTTCCATTTGCTATATTAGAATTTAACGTAACAGTATTTAAAGTTGGTACTTCCACTTTAAATGTAGTAGTTACTATCTGACTACCTGTTATAGCTCTTACATAATAGTGTTCATTTGCAGTAAGCCCCGCTTTTAGTGTAAAACTTATTTCATCGCTATCCTCTACTGTAACACCACTTATATAAGTTGCTGTTATGTTATTGCTTCCTGGATTATCAGGGTTAGCATCATATAAATACAAAGATGTATTTCCACTTGCAAATGATGTATTTGTTCCCATAAGTGACAAGCTTCTATCACTATATCCCAGTGAAGTGCCTGTAAATGAGTTACCCTGATACTTTAGCTCGCACGTTGCAGCATTTACAGTTATAGCTTTAGTAACTATCTCCTCTCCACCTGACCCATCAGTTCTTATTTGTATTGTATAGTTACCTGATGCTAGTCCTGTTTTAAGTGAAAATGATAGGGAAGTAGAGCTAAGTACCGTTGTCGTACCTGCTTTACCTGTGTCTTCGTCCTCATCATCTAATATCGCTACAGTCGTAACCCCATTTTCAAATTTCACATTCGTTCCTGTTACATTTATAGTTGTTAACGCATATCCCTCATTTACAGATGTCGGAGAAATCGCTACTGATGGGACTCCTCTCACTACTAATGCGTTTTCCTTTACAACAACCTCATCATCTGTAGTTATTCTTACGCTATACGTTCCCGCACCAAGACCTGTGTTCAATGAAAATGTAAGTTCATTTTCACTATCTACCGCTGTAACTCCTCCTACATAAGCCATAACAGTTCCTTGTGAGTTTAGTATTTCGGCTGTTGATTGTCCTAAAACAAAATTTGTATTTTCTGCTGTTATATCTATAGAAAGCTGTTCGCTATAGTCATTTGCTATACTGCTTGGTGATACAGCAGTTATCTCTGGATCTGCTACGATAAAATCACCTACATTATAAGTTCCTAATGGGTCAACTATTCTTATTTGATATGTATCTTCACTTAACCCCGTCCCTACAGTAAACGCAACTGTAGTCGCAGTTGAAGTTACGTTAGATATCGTTACACTTTCTGGCACCCCACTATCTAGTATATAAGGTGTTGCACTATTTGGTGTGAATGAATTTTGATTAGATGTTACCGTAATTCTTTTTGGAAACGATGCTTGATCACATGATGCCGGTGTGATAGTGAATGTAGGTGCTACTGCAAGCACGACACTCGTCATGCTTGTAAGCATTATAGACACCATATATATTACAGCCATTACACTAGATAAAAATCTATTCTTTGATTTATTTAACATATATTAACCTCCCCCTATTCTAATTCCGCTATGTCTACATTCCATACCGCTGCTTCTTGTTCTGCATCAGCTGTAACTGTGTATGCATAATCTAGTGGATTTGCTACTTCATGGTGTCCATTAAAGTCTGTTACTGCTACTACTACCCATTTACTGCCTGCTTCTAGTTTGAATTCGAACTCACCCTCTGCATTTGCTTGAATCCATTTTTCTTCTGATGCTTCATCTACTTGATTTTGTGCTGTTAAAGGTTTTATTGCTATCCAACCTTCTACTGCATCTGCTCCGCTTACAATGCTTCCTATTACCTTTTTACTTGTATTTGTAGCAAAGTTTACTTCTACATAAACTACATCATTACCTACTGTGAAATCTTTTTCTAGCTCTGTCCACATATTCGGTGTCCCAAAACTCTTTACTTTATAATCTCCGTTTGTAAGATTTGCTTTAAACACATAGTCTGTTCCGTTTTTGCTTTCTAGTTTAAATGGTACGAATATTTTTTCAGTTCCCTTCATCATCATTACGTCTATCCATGCATTTATTGAAGTAGTATCTTGTGCGTTCTTTACTACTATTGTGGTATTTGGTGCTGGTTCTCTTACTTCCATATTTGTAGAGCTTGTTCCTACTACAAAGCTTTGGTTTGTTTTATACCATATTCCATTTCCACCTACATTTACTACCTTTATATTTGCTCCTACCGGAAGTCTTAAAGAGAACACACCGTCTGCATTTGTTTCTGCCCATCTTATATATTCCCATCTAATGTCGTCAAAACTATTTTGATTTACATTACCTGCTGGTATTGTCTCACCTTCCATAGTTATTTGCTCACCATTTCCATTATATCTTGCAAATCCTATCCATCCTTTTGCTACAGCTTGCTCTACATTACTTATTGTGCCGTAAGCTGTACCTGTTACATTTGCTGGTAATGTTCCTACCATCAGCTTGCCGTTTGTTATATTACTGTTACCTGTTGTAACTAATGTACCGTTAGGTGCTATTGTAAATGTTATCTCTGTATCATAATAGAAATCTTTACTTCCTACCTGTACTACTTTATAATCATTTGGCTCTAGATATGTCTCGAATACATATTCATTGTTTTTCAACTTAGATTCTACCCATATTGCACCTGTCCAGTCATTTTGTGTACTTGCTGCTGGTTTAATTGTAAGCCATGTCTTTCCTTGATAAACTTGTCCGTTTGCATTTTTTACATAACCTGTTAAATTCACGGCTTGCGGTGCTACTATTACTTCACCATTTTCATTTACAAGTCCTACTATTGTTGATGATAAATCTCCATTTTCATCTACTGTTATCGGTAATTTCACTCTATTGTAGAAATTTTGTCCGCCAAACTCAACAATTTTGTACTCACCTTCATCAATAAATGTTTCAAATTCACCGTCTCCATTTGTATTTAACCATATTGCATTTTCCCATTCATTTTCTTTAGCATCACTTGGTTTTATAACCATCCAACTATATCTTGCTAGTTGTTGTTTATTTGCATCTTTATACATTACCCCTGTAAGATTTGGTGTTATCGGTCTTACTACAAGTTTTCCATCTATCACATTAGCACTTGGTACTAATGTACTATTTGCTGCTACTGTAAATGCTAAATCAAGTTTCATATTAACATTATAAGCTCCTGCTTCGACTACTTTGTAATCCCCTTCCCCTAGAGTAAGTCCAAATTCACCTAATGCATCTGTGTTTGTCCAAATAGTATTCTGCCACATATCCTCCATGCTTTCGCCTTCGATTACTGGTTGTATTCTAAGCCATGCGTTAGCAAGTGGTTCATACTCTTCTGTTGCTTTGTTATATCTTTCTACTATACCACTTATATTTGTTTGAATTACTAAATTATTACCATTCTCGTCTTTAGGTATCTCTTGTCCTTCTTCATCTACTAATTTACCATTATCTATTGTAAAGTCATGTCTTACTTCTGTCCACTTTCCAGGAATCCAAGTAGTACCATTTAGTTGTCCACTTGTGCTATATCCTACTAATGTATAATCCCCATCTTCTAACTTCAATCTAAACTCTCCATTTGAATCAGTATTAGTACCAAAGTATAGTTTACTGTAATCTATTACCTCACCATCTGCTGCTTGTTTTTGAATATTTACCCATGCTTCATTTATTGGATTTCCTTCACTATCTTTTATTACACCACAAACATTAGGCTCATAGCTTAATGTAATAGTGTACTTACCATTATCATAAACTACTATACCATTTGTAGTCTGATTAATATTTATTACCTCATTTAACTCTTTCCATCCGTTTTCAAAACTTATACCTCTTATTTTATATGTATTTCCTTCTTCAATATATCCAATACACTCTGCCATGCCATTTTCGCCTATCTTTCCTTGGAGTCTTGCTTCGTATTTCCAAGGATTTGTTTGCATGTCAGCATAATTTTGATCAGCTTGGTCGAGTACTTTCGCAAACACTACCCATACTTTATCTCCTGCTTCACTATCAATCATATTTGCAGTATCAAGTATTACTTTAGCATTTGGTTTTAGTGTTCGATTTGTTGTAGCTTCACCTATCGTTACTTTTTTATTAAACTCATACCTTGTTTCATTTGAGTCATCAAAAGCCTGTGTACTATTTGGTCTTATTACTATTTCTCTTATATTATAGTCTTCACCAACTTTTAGGCTCTTTCCAAAGCTTCCATCTGCTTCTACATTAATGCTTACCCATTCTGTATAATCTGCCTTTTCTAGATTTATAAACATATTCTTATCAGTTAAATCTATCTCATTACCATCAAAATCTTTAACAACCCCACTAAAATTAGGAGCTGGCATAACTATTTCTAAGTTTATTGGTAACTGTGTAAATGTTATCTCTTGTAAGTTCTCAGGTAATGTGCTACTATCTACTTCTATCCATCTACCTGCATCTACAACCCCTACTATTTCATATGTTTTTGAAGAATCAAGTCTTGCTCCAAATACACCATCTTCATCTACATTTATATACTTTTGATACTTCCAGCTTTGTGTTTGTAGCTCTTCATCAGATATGCCTGTTTCTATCAATATAAGTCCTACATCTATCCATGTGCCATCGCCTTGATACCAGTCTTTGCCTGTATTACCTTTGAATGGTACACCTGCTTTTTCATATAAATGACCTGAGAAATTATCTGCTGGTTTTTGTATTAAAAGTATTTCTTCTTGAGTATTAGGATCAGTTATAATAGTTGCATCTCCTAGTGGTTCTGCTACACCGCTTGCTACAACAAATTTAACTCCCAACTCATACCAATTAGTATTCGTACCTACTCCCTCTACTACATAAGTACCATCTTTAAGAATCAATTCAAATCTTCCGTTTCCATCTACACGTGCTCCTAAATAACTATCAAATAACTCAGTTCCAGAAGCTAATTTTTTAATATTTATATATCCATCTATAATTGGATTTCCACTTTCATCTTTTACTATACCCTTCACATTTGGTTCAGCAACTTCAACCGTTACCTCTAAAGCCTCACCAGCAACATGCTCTTCTGTTACTGTAAATTCTTGATTTAGCTCTACCCAATTTTTATTTTGTTCGTAGCCTTGTATTTTGTATACTCCTGGCTCTAAATCTAAATATATTTGACCTTGATTATTTGTCATCGCCCATTCATGATATGGAGTTAGTTTACCACTTATTTGCACCCCTATGCCTACTATAGGTTCGTCATTCGCATTTGCAAACGTAATTATCGCATTTGAGTTCGCTACTTGTTGTGCAAATACATCAATCACTATAGCATTTTCTCCTGTATATGTATGTCCTGCTTCTATTGCAAAGTCTCCTACATCATCCATCCATAAATTTGGAGAATCTAATCGCTCTATATTGCATACGCTTCCTGATGTCAAGTACATATCCACCTGACCCGTTGTTGTAGAAATCCATGCCATATCTTCTGTTTGATTTCTTACTATAGACATTTCCAAAAACGCTTCTGTATCATATGTTTCTCCACTTGCTTCTAATAATAAAGTTACATTTGGTTGTGGCAATGTGATATTTCCTATTTGATTAATATATAAGTCATCAACCGTAAATGTAATATTTTCATTTCTCAAATCATAGTATTTTCCGCTTCCTGTACTTCCTTTTTCTAGATTTTTAAATACTTTGGAAACTATATAATCCCCAAGAGGAAGTGCAACATCAAATGTACCATCAACATCTGTACTTGCAAGATAAATGTTAGCATCCTCTGCATCTACTTCTTTTATACCAACTATAACACCTGAAACAGGGTTACTATTATGGTCAAGTACTGTACCAAATACGTTTGATACTGGGAAATATATTTGTCCTATATTTGCAGGTTGTCCTTCTGTTACAGTAAATGATTTTTGATATGCTCCATTTGCTGGATTATCTGAATCAACTACTGGTACTATGTTAAGTGCCTCAAATTTACCTATAACACTATAAGTACCCGGTTTTAAAGATAGTGCAAATGCCCCTCCCTCATCTGCCGTTACAATATTTGCAAATACATCTATAATCGCCCATTGATCTAAATTTTGAAAATTTCCTGTCAAATAGTCATTCTTTACTATTACTATATTTTCATAGCCTTCCGCATCAGCAACTTGGCCTGATACATTATTTGCATCTAGTTGTATGTTAAATTCTATTTGACCTCCTTCTGCATTAGCATAATCTAAAACTAGCATCTCATCTATATTCATCGAGTATCCGCTTTCTTTATCTCCTACATAAGCTTTTAATACTTTATAGTTACCTTCTTCAAAATAATTTTCGAATACTCCATCTTCATCTGTTTGCATATTTCTTACACTTTCAAATATTGCTTCTGAGTCTATAGGCTCTTTCAATAAAACTTCATTTAACTCATCAATGTCTATTAGTTGAATACCTGCATTTTGTACTGGGTCTCCATTTTCATCAGTCAAAACACCATACACTCTTATATCTATATGTATTTGATCTACATACTCCGTAATTGTATGTCCAAATTTATCAGATATACCATTTATCATTATGCTAGAACCTGATTCTAAGCTGCTAAAGTATAGTATTACACCTTGATATCTACCATCTTGGTCTCTACTATACAAATCTGCATCCGTTGGTATTACTGGATTTTGTTCTTCGTCAACTACATTTATATAATCGTCTAAATTACTTAATATATCTTGTGCATTATCTATTTCATTTGAAAATTCTACCTTTACGGTATATAAATCACTTTGTATACCTTCAAAATTTACCCAAGGGTCTTCCATCATATTAATAACTTGTGTCCCGCCTAAATAGCTTTCTATTCCATCATAATCCAACATCAATTGAACATTTTGATGGTTTAAATTAGGATCTGCTAGTACTGTTATTACCTCTGGTGCACTAAATCTATAAATATTTGTTTCATCTGGTACTAAAACAGGGTTGGTGAGTGTAGCAATTACTTGTGGGTCTCCTGCCGTACCTTCTGATTGATACATAATTTTTAAATTTAGTAAGTTTAATTCTCCTGAAAATCCGTCAATTATTACATCTATTTCTGGTTGTTCACTTATTCCATAAGTTCCTTCTAAAATATGTGCATTCCCAAAAGGCTGATTTTCATTTTGAATAACCTCGAATTGGCTATATGCAAGTATCTGCTCCGTGTATTGATCTAAGTCTCTTACTATTTCAATATCATACATTCCTACTGGCAATTCGTTATTTAAAGTTACTGCTATACTATTATCTGTCTCAAAACTAGCGGAAAGCATAATAGTTCCTATTCCTTCTCCATCTATAAGTACCGACACATTAGTATCTATGTCCTTATTCCATGTTGTATTATCATTTGGCAATATTTGAATTTCTTGCCCATGTGTAGGTTGAGTTAATGTACCTCCAAAAACTGCTGCATAAGGTTCTGTTGTAAAATATCCATCACCCTCTATTGTAGCTTCTGTATTTGCATCTTTAAATATTTCGACCCTGTAGTTTCCATAAACTATAGGATTTTCTGTCGTAAATTCAAGAGCTCCCTCATCTTCAATAAATTGTGGTGCTCCGGTCGTTGCTATAAGATTTTCTTCCACACCATTTACTGAATAAAGCTTCGCATACATATTTTGAAAATTTAGTACAATACCTTGATTAAATTCTACTGCTATTATATTTTTATCTTCAAAAACACTTATTATTTTAGCTTCATAATTTACCGGTTGTTCTTCTTGTATTACAAACTCTCCTATACCTAATATGACTTCATTTTGACTTCTGTTTTTAACAACGCTGAATGAATACTCTCCAATTTGGGGACTTTCTAATGTAACCAAGAAATTGTTAAATTCATTAGGTACTACTACTTGATCGAACACATTTTGTCCTACATCATTTTCTATTACTATATTTAATGTGTCGGTACTTGTCCATGTTGTCCTATCCGAAGAATAAATTGATACTTCTACATTATCCTCTACATAGTTTAATTCCGCATCAACAACAGGTATCGTAGTAAATTCCCCATTATTTACTAAATTTACATCTGCTCCATTATTATTTATTTCTAATCTGTATGTACCATAAATAATAGGTGCTGTAAGTTCAATCTCTATTCTATTTGTTCCTGGTACTACATTTATATCACCTATTATATTTTGTACAGTATCTTGATCATTGTAAAGTGTTACTTCAAATTGTGCCATGTTCACTTGTTCTATTGGTTGCACACTTACTACTACTTTTGACGCTCCTTCATAAGGGGAATCGATAGTACCACTTAAACCATCTACTACACTTAAGTTACCATAGCCTAATATGACTTCATTTTCTAGTTCAAAATTTTTTATAACATCATAATCATAAGTACCTACACTAATAGCAGGTAATACAACGTTTATGTTATTATCTTCGTCAACCGTTGTATCCAACACTGTTTCTTGGTCATTATAATATATGATAACGCTCAGATCATCTTGATTATTCCACATTACACGTTCATCATGTAACACTTTTATGGTTTTACCATCGGTTGGAGTTGATATTATATCATCCTCCGCATCCAACATTGCTATAGTAGTAAAGCTGCCCGTATTAGGCAAAACTACTTCATTTATTTTTTCAGCTTCTTGCCATATCTTTAATTGATAATTTCCATACAGAATATTTTCGGCAAATGCTATTTTTACTCTAGTTTCATCAACGTCTTGTTCTATAATAAAATTTGTTGCTGTAGCAATAGGATTAACCTCACCATTATATAATTCGGCTACCCAGTCTGATGTATCAATAGGATCTAGTCCAGCAAAGTAAACATCGATTATATTGTCATTTTCATTTACTTCAAGCTCAGCTGCTTCTAGAACAGTAGGCACCTCAAATATCGCTACCCCAATAATGTCTTGATTTGCATTTAACACTTCTACTATGTACTCCCCTGCTTCTAGGTTTGTACCAATTGTGAAAGCTATTTGATTTTCTGTTACGTTTTTTGTCCATGTTTGATCTACAGATACCCCTCCCTGAGCTCGTAAGACTTGTAAAGTAAGAACATCTTCTGAACTCCATTGTTCAGGAAAAGTTTCCGTAAGTGTAACCACTTCGTCTAACGTATCTACTGGTAAGCTTTCTTTGTCAATCATCATAGCAGGTAGGACAGTAAACACAGTCCCATTTGCTATGACTTGTGTTTTTTCTACGTTATTCCACAAATAAAATTTATAATCACCTGATATTTGTATATCAGAAACTAATGTGGCTAACGCCATAGTATCTCCCTTACTCTCGATACTTGCTATATCTATTTTTATTTGTGAATCTTGGGCATTTTCAATATACCCATTAGCTTCTGTTGTAATATTCGCCGTATTTAGCATGCTTAAAAAAACTTCATCATCATACTGAATAGCTGGTTGTATCCCCTGTACTACTGGGTCACCTTCTGCAGCATACACCGTAATGCTATTACTTAAAAATGTCAATAAAAAAACAACTAATGTCAGCATTGCACCAAGTTGCCTAAAAAACTTCCTCAAAAATAATTCCATCCATATTCCCCCTCATTTTATTTTACATATATGCCTATTTTATAATAAATAAGCTTTCTTACATTTATAATTATATAATTTATTTTTTTTATTGTCAATATGTTTTTAAAATGTCTGTAATATATTTTAGTTGTGTACGTCTTTATCATTTATTTCCATTGCCGTTACAGTTCAGATGTCTAAAGGTATTGAAAACGCAAGATTTGTCATTGCGAGGTACGAAGCAATCTCTCTTTTTTAGTAGTAAAAGTATTTATTTATAAATATAAAAACGCGATTGCCACGCCAAAAAACAGGCTCGCAATGACATCTCAGGGGTCTGAACTGTAACATGTAATTTATTAAAGTTTATTCCCTTTTCACATCTCATAATTCCAAAATCCAAGCTGTCCCTTTACCTTCGGCTTCTCCTCAAATTCAACTACATTTTCCAACTTAAACCCATAACAATCCCAACCCTTGAAACCACAATATACATTGTTATCTTTTTTCTTCAGCTCTTTAGCTATTTCATTAGTAATTTTTACACAATCTGAGAGTGTCACTTTGCCAAGTATTACCCCAGTTGGCATATCACCTAGGTCATAGTTTTTGAATCTATTCTTTAATGCCTGCGTATCCACAGTTTTTCCTGCATGTATGAGAAACTCTCCTCGATGCTTAGTCGCCCATGTACGAAACTCGTATTCTTTATAGCCTTTGATTATTAGACTTGCATATGGTTGTTTTATCGTTAACACTTTCATAAAATATAGCCTCCTAATAAAGTTTCGTAAGATTACAATCAATATATTCCTTTATTTTCAAAAAATCTTCCTTATAAAAATCATAATCAGTAAAGCTATCTTTATCTATAATCGCAACATCATCAATATATCCTGTCTCATCTTCACTTAACCTAATTCCAATTGCTTCAATCTTATCCACCTTTTCTTCAAACATCTCCATTATATTATTAATTTTAATCGTGTATATACCTTCAACTTCTTCTTTTTGAAGAATAAAATTTTCTATCTCGTTGGCATACTCCAATATATATGTCTTGCAGTAAGTTCTCTCTTTTATACTCCCTCTATCAAATTGAAATTTTATATTATACGCTTCCTTTAATTCACTCTTTCCTACATTAGTACCCAACTCTTCTTTAATTCCCCTTATACACGCGTCTAAATCACTTTCCCCAGCCATTATGTGCTCACTTACTGCAACAGAAAATTTTAAAGCTCCTAGTTTTTTATGTCTGCCTCTTCTTTGAAGTATGATATAATACTCATCTTCTATCTTTTTTATTAATTGAAATCTTGCTACCTTATGCCATACACCTTTATGCTCCGCTTCTAATTTATCCATTACTCCAGTATGAACTAGAGCCTCACCTTTCCATTCATATACATCAATTAATTCACTCATTTTGTACCCTCCAGTTTTTTAATCATATAATTACTTAATGCCAGCACCCACAACAGCAATCGCTATTACAACAACATCCATGATGAGTGTCACAACAACAATCACAGCAACAATCACAATCGCAGCAGCAGTAATCATTATTTTCTTCATCCTTTCTTTTTCTCCTTGCCCTATGCATAAAATACAATGTAAAACATAAAATCAATACCACAAAACCAATAATTATATAATTTTCCAATTCACTCAATCCTCCTTTTCATCACCATATTTGCCTTGTTTCTCAGTCCTAAAACAAGCACATTGCAAACTAATCCTTCGAGTCGTCTTAGTTTTAAATCTTTTGCCATTATCTCAATCTCACTTAATAACAGTTCTATTTCCCTTTCCACTATAGATGATATATTATCTTTATCATAACTAGTGAGGGGATTATATCTCTTTTTTCTTATATCGTCTTCTAAATCTTCATAACTATCTAATATATAAACATATCGTCCTATACTATACCCAAGCTTTCGCAGTATTTCAGCATGCTCGTCATCTTTATAAACAAACAATTCGCCAAATATTTCTCCGAAAATATTACTCATATTTTCAAGTGTTGCCAGTTTATTTTTTTCTAACGCTTGCATCCTACTTAGACCATCTTGCAATACCTCTGCTTTGTAAGTATATTTATCTACTACCTTCTGATAATTTTTTCTAAGTAATTTTGAAGCAAATAAGGCTTGTATTGATTTATCATCTAGGTAATTATCCAACAACTTATGATAGACCAACATAATATTTACATACGTAGCATAATCTATGTATTCATTACAAGCAAGCTTCTTTTTCTTAAATCCACTTATTGCACACCTTTCTAAAGAATACTTATCTTCTTCTAAGTAAATAGCAGATAATAAAATTGATATAAACACAATATCATAATTTAAAGTTACTCTAGGAAGCTCCCCAAAATTTTTCTTTATCCATTTACAAACTCCGCAATAGTATGTTCTATATATGTAAAACTCCCGAAATGTCAAATCCGGCTTGCTGTATCTGATGTATCCAAACATGTCTTTTTTCTCCTGTCTATATGTATTTTTTTGTCTAAATTTAACTAATACTATCTTATTTATCAATCCGTCTACATTCATTTTCCTAAGTTTATCTAGCATTTCATAAATGCTTTTCACTTAATATGCCCTTTGCATTCTATCATTATATACTATTTTATTTATATCGTCAACCTAATTTAAGCAATAAAATTCCATGTTATAGATCCATTATTTACCCGCATTTTTATTTGACATCAGTCATTATCGTCTATATGCTCACTTTAATATCCCTCCGATTACATTAACCGCATACAATGGCAGGTTAATCAGCCAATCTTCTTTTCTATAGTCAGACATAGACGTCCTTATTGCATGTTGTGGGCAATACTTTGTACAGTAGCTTTTTAGGCTCTTCGCTTGCAAGTTTTCCGCTGCTTTAACTTCAAGTGGAACTACATCACTGTCACTTTGGAATATAAAATCTATCTCTCCTGTAGATTTTTCTGCTGACCAATAGTAAGGTATGATATCTTTATTTGTTACTAATTGCTGTAATACATATTGCTCCGTAAGTGCTCCTTTAAACTCCTCAAATATTTTATTGCCTTCAAGTATTGATTTCAAATCAAGATTACTTATTGCCGAAAGCAATCCAACATCAAGCACGAATAGCTTGAATGCGTTCATATCCTGATATGCCATAAGTGGTATTGCCGGTTTTGAGATACGACCTACTTTATAAATCAACCCGCAATCGAGTAGCCATGTCATTGCAAGCTCGTATTCTCGTGCTCTTGCTCCTTCTCTTATGAGTCCATATATAAATTTACGGTTTTCCTTTGCTAGCTGTGCTGGTATGCTATTCCACAACATTCTAATACGAGGCACTGTTTCATTTGGTGCATGTTTAGAAAAATCCTGTTCATATGCTGAAAGCAGCTTCTTTTGTATTTCCCTGACTTCCTTATAATCTTGTTTACTCACAAAGCTTGATACAGCTTCTGGCATACCTCCAACATAATAATATTGCTTAAGCAAATCGATGTATCTACCTTTAAAGCTTGTAACTAATTCAAAGTCTTTATTTCGAATTAGCTCTACAAGCTTTTCATTACCTGTCGCTATCATGAATTCTAGAAAATCTAGTGGATATAAATCCATAAAATCCACTTTACCTACCGGAAACGAAGTCCCTGGATGCAGTGCGACTCCGAGTAAGCTTCCTGCTGCAACAATGTGATACTGTGGTGCATTTTCATTAAAATATTTCAACGAGGTTAATGCTCGTGGCACCTCTTGTACTTCATCAAAAATAATCAGTGTGTTACTTGAATCTATATTAACCCCTGCTTCAATCTGTAGTCCTGCAATCAGCTTATCTATGTTTAGATCGCCTTTGAATATGCTTTCCATTCTCTCATTATTGTCAAAATTGATGTATGCTAATTTTTCATAGCAAGTCTCTCCAAACTTTTTCATAATCCATGTTTTACCTACCTGTCTTGCTCCTCTTATTATAAGCGGCTTTCTATTACTACTTTCCTTCCACCTTTTTAAATCCTCTATTGCTATCCTATACACATCAACACCCCTTTCTAACCCTTTTATTCAATTATATCAAATGCATTCACAAAAGTCAAACGACTTTTTGCGTTAGTTGACATATATTCCTCGTATTAGTGCATCTAAGCTCATATCTCCCCAAATCCTTTCTATTAATTTTTGTGCTATATCAGTTTTACTTTCAGCATAATCCTTTTTGCCAGCCTTATCGATAATCATAGCTTTATGGTTACCGGCTTTTATATCAATCAAATCGTTGGCAACAACTAAATCACATTTATTATTTTTCATAAGACTGCTAGCTGCCTCATATAAATTTTCTTCCGTTGTACCATTTAGTAGCTTAAATCCAACTAGATATGTAGAAGGTTGAATATCCTTTATAATCCCGATTACCTTTGGTGTTGACTTTAGTGCAATAATTAAATCATCCTCTTTGGAAGATAATTTTGGTTCTATAATAGAAGTTGGGGTGTAAAATTTCCCAACTTCTATTTTTTTCATGTTTTTAATGAAAA
>Ga0154526_1086_pt1 | contig 31299 bp, 33 predicted proteins | sample RifGroE2_FD_105669 | JGI IMG/M metagenome (GOLD analysis project Ga0154526, IMG submission 105669) | Clostridiales bacterium GWE2_32_10
AGTAGACTATTTGACAAAAGTACTTGGTTTAACAGGAGGTCTAATAGAAATGAACAAGATAATATCCCAAAGTCTTGGAGTAGATGATATTTTGGGATATAAATGCTTCGTGCAAATTTTACCTACTCTAGATAATCTGATTAAACTAACAAAAGTTTTGCCAGATTGGTTTGATTCAGAAAAATTTAAAAATACACAAAAAACAATACAAGAAGCAAAAATAAGAATAAAAAGCTATAACGAGAGCATAGATAGCATCTGTAAAGAATTTGAAAAAGGAATACTAAGTGTTGATTATCAAGGGATATATGCAAGATTCAAAACTGAATACACATCAGTATTTAGGATATTTAATAGTAACTATAAAACTGATAAGAACCAAATAAGGAGTCTATATAAAACAATTGTTAAGAAAATGGATGACAAGTTTGTGATAAAAACACTGGACAAGCTACGTTCAATTGAAGAACTAAAACAGTGGATTGATGAGAACAATGGCGACTTGGTCAGTATGCTAGGTGAATATTATAATAAAGAACATACAGACTTTGAATATATAGAAAATGCAATAAATCTGTTTAATGATATCTCAAACCATTTTAGCGGGAAAGTTCCTATTAAGCTACGAGAATTGATACTGAGTGGCAATAAAGACACAATAAAGCATATCTACAATAAACTAAAGGTTATTATAGATGAAGAATTATTGGATAGGGTTGACACGACTTTATCACTTGGACGTCGTGCTGACGATCTAGGGCTAGAAGAATTAAAGGTGCATCTGAGCAAAGCATCACAGGAGTTGCAGGGGTTAATAAATAGTTATGATAAGATGAGCGTATATGCTAAAGATAAAACAAATATTGACAATATTGTTCAGGGAATATGTAAACTATCAGAAATGCAAGAAATTTCTAAGCAGATTGAGAATAAGGCTGAAGAATTAAAGAAAAACTATGAATTTTTATACAATGGAATAAACACAGATTGGGAAGTTATACTGGATTCATTAACATGGGCAAGAGATTTCAAAAATACTGTTACAACATGCGAAAATAAAAGAAAATTCGTAGAAAAGATATGTTCGGATGAAGTAGACATTGCGAATTCCGAGAAATATCACAATGTAATGCAGGATAAATTAAGAGCGGTTGAAAGTGAATGGAAATGGTATCTATCTTTGTTTGAAGAGGATAAGGATTTTAATAATACAAGTATATTTGCACTTGTGGATCGTATCGAAAAGTGTGCTAATGGATTATCGTTATTGGAGGAATGGATAGATTTTAGGAATTCAAGAGAAATGTGTAAAGAGGAAGGACTAGATGAGTATATCGACAAAGTTGAGACTATGGGAATCGAAGCAAAACATATAGTCCCAATTTTCTCGAAAAGGTTCTATAGATTATGGTTAGATGCAGCACTATTAAAATTTCCTTCAGTATTGAATTTTAGAACGCGAGTACATCAAGAAACTATAAACGAGTTTGCTTCTTTGGATAAATTGCAATTAGAGATAGCAAGAGCTAGAGTAAGAAAGACGCTCATTGACAAACTTCCTAATGTTGATAAATTTACTTCAGGTAAGGATGAGATAAGTATATTAAAAAGAGAGCTTAACAAACAAAGAAAAATAATGCCTTTACGAAAGCTGTTTAAAGAAATACCTAATTTGATATTAACGTTAAAACCATGTCTTATGATGTCGCCGCTTTCTGTAAGCTTATTCCTTGAAGCAGAAAGTTATAACTTCGATGTTGTTGTATTTGATGAAGCTTCTCAAGTATGTACTGAGGATGCAATAGGAGCGATACTTAGAGGTAGTCAGGTTATAATTGCAGGAGATAGCAAGCAACTACCGCCAACAAGTTTTTTTACTGCATCTACTTCAGATGATGAAATGTATGATACAGATTGTGACGACGAACAAGAGGATGATGCTAATGCGTATGAGTCGATTTTGGATGAAGCAGGATTATTGCCTGAGCGCACATTATTGTGGCATTATAGGAGCAGGCATGAACATTTGATAGCTTTTTCAAATGCAAAGATATACAAAAATAATTTGATAACGTTCCCATCAAATATTGATAAGATCCCAGATAACGGAGTAGAATTTGTTTATGTAAAGGAAGGGTATTATGATAGAGGTGGTAAGAAGGGAAATGTAGCTGAGGCGAAGAGAGTAGCAGAACTCGTGTTTGAACACTTTAAAAAGTTCCCAGGAAGATCACTAGGAGTTATAGCATTTGGTGAAGTTCAACAACAGGCGATTGACTATGCAATTCGACAAATAAGGGTAAAAAGTCAACAATTTGAAAGTTTTTTTAATGAGGATAAGGAAGATGCGTTTTTTGTTAAAAACCTTGAAAATGTACAGGGAGACGAACGGGATACAATCATTTTTAGCATTGGATATGCTAAAGATGCAGCGGGAAAAATGTACATGAACTTTGGTCCGCTTAGCAAAGGTGGAGGGGAAAGAAGGTTGAACGTCGCAATAACAAGGGCAAAGTACAACGTAAAATTAGTTGGATCTATAATGCCTACGGATATTGAAATAGAAAAGATAAGTTCGGAAGGACCTAAGTTATTACGCTCTTACATAGACTTCGCAATAAATGGCCCAGCATCTATCTTAAGAGAAACTTCTGAGAGTCAGCATGCGGAACATGATTCAACTTTTGAAGAAGCGGTGTATAAATTTCTTGATAGAAAAGGATATAAGATTGGCACGCAAGTTGGATGTTCGGGATATCGAATTGACATGACTGTTAAGCATCCAACAATTAGTGGTAGGTATGTCCTTGGCATTGAATGTGACGGAGCAGCATACCATTCTGCGAGAACTGCAAGAGAACGTGATAGGTTAAGACAAGCTGTTCTGGAAGATATGGGTTGGAAAATATATAGGATTTGGTCTACAGATTGGATAAAGGACCCAGTAACGGAAGGCCAAAAATTATTAAACGCTGTCGAAAGTGCTATAGCTGAATATACAGAAAAGGATATTGGGTGTTCGGATAATAATGAGAAACAAGTAAGTGACTTTTTGACATTTGAAAATATATCAATAAATGAATCTAAAGGACACCGCCAAGATAATATATATGGGTTTGAATATTATAAAGAATCCCTGGTTCGAACAGTATCTAGGGATCCCGAAGACGCAAAATATATTGCAAATGTAATACAATATGTTGTGGATAATGAAGGACCAATAAATTTTGAGCTAATATGTAAAAGGATAGCTTGTTTATTTGGAAATCAAAAAGCTACCATTAAGGTTCGAAGTTCTGCTGAGTATGTACTGAAAAATTATTTAGTAGATTTCATAGTGAAAAAGGGAGATTTCTGTTATTCAAAAAATGATCCAACTGTAAAGGTACGTATCCCAGATCCTAATAGTGAGATAAGGCCTATAAACTATATAAGTATTGAAGAAATAGCTGAGGCGATGTTTGTCATTGCAGGAAAATACGTAGGAATAACCAGTGAGGGGTTATACGCAGAGACAGCAAGAGCCTTTGGATTTAATAGAACCGGAGCAAACATTGTGCCTGCAATGAAGAATGCATGTGAATATCTAATTGAAAGCGGACGAGCAAAAGAAATTGGTGAAAAAATTATAATAAATAATTTATAAATGTATCTACATAGTAAAAAAGAAAAAGAAAAAGAAAATAAGGAGGTTGATTTGGGTGGCAAATCACGAAATAATGGAGTATAGGCAATATACTACAAAAAGCGAATGGGATAAATGTGTACATACACTTGAGGGCATTTTAAAAGGGATTGGAATTGATCATAAAGTAAATATGGATGAATTTATGGAACTTAAAAATTGGTGTCAACTATATATTCAGTATAGAAATCGAACACCTTTTAACGAGATTATTCCCCTACTTGAAAATGCAATGGATGATAATGAACTCACAAAAGAAGAAGTAGATGATATTTTATGGGTATGCAAGAATATAAGTACAGGGAGCATTTATTATGAGACAATAACGTCAGATATACAGAGACTTCAAGGAATTTTACATGGCATACTTGCTGATAATGTTATTACAGATGAAGAAGTAGTAAGGCTGAGAGAATGGTTAAATGATAACAAGCAATTACAAACTACATATCCGTATGATGAAGTATATAGTTTTGTTGAAAGTGTTTTAGAAGATGGGAAAGTCGATGAAGATGAGAGAAGAAAACTAAAAGTATTTTTTGCTGACTTTGTAGACATGAGAGAGTCATATAACCTAAATATATATGAAATAGAAAAATTAAGGGAAGGCATGAACATAGCTGGCATATGTGCAAAGAATGTAGATATAGTAGTAAAAGGTAAAGGGTTTTGCTTTACAGGTGGCTCATCTAGGATGGTAAGAAGCCAAATAGCTGAGATACTTGAGAGAACAGAAGGTATATTCTGTGACAATGTAACAAAAAAAACCAATTACTTAGTTATTGGCGATGAAGGAAATCCTTGTTGGGCATTTGCCTGCTATGGACGTAAGGTTGAAAAGGTAATTCAGATGCGTAAAGAAGGTAATAACATTGTGATAGCTCATGAAAATGATTTTTGGAAGGTAGTTGAGAAGTGAAGATAAATATGTGATTAAATAACCTCGGAGGAACACTACTATGTACGATAACCTAAGATCAGAAACTAGGCAGTTACTTAACAACACCAGCAAATACATTTCGAGATCAGACTACGATAATCTGCTAGCAAAGTATGTGTCAGACTTACAAGAACGAGCTAAGTTTGATGGAGAACTTAAACCAATCATGGACAAACATAATCAAAACTTCATTGAGAGAATGCTAGTCGAGAAAAAGGACTACCTCGACACGATACTCCATGATATCGACAAGAATCTATCGTTAGACGACGAACAACGCAAGGCAGTACTCACAGACGAGGACTACTGTCTTATTGTTGCGGGTGCTGGTTCGGGAAAGACTACTACAATGGCGGCTAAGATAAAGTACTTGGTTGATGTTCAGAGTGTTAATCCTAAGGACATCATCGTTATCTCATTCACAAAGAAAGCCATCGGGGAACTAAAAGAAAAGATAAACAAGCAGCTTAAGATCCCAGTTGAGATATCTACGTTTCATGCTTTTGGGTATGATATCATCAAAAGGTCGAGCGAAAACTCTCCTCATGTGATTCATGATGCCTACAATGTATTCATGGAGATTATCGAGAAGGATGTTTATCATGATAATAGGTTGCTTAAAAACTTGGTACTGTTTTTTAGTACTTATCTTGATGTCCCTGAGAATGCTTTTAAGCATAAGAGCCTGGAGGATTATCACAGGTTTAAGGCAGAGTGTGACCTAGCTACACTCAAGAGTAATCTGAATGAGCATAATAGGCTGATAGCGGATAAGCTCAAGAAGAAAACGAGAACGATATGTAATGAGATATTGCGCTCAAGGGAAGAAGTTGCGATAGCGAACTTCCTTTATATAAACGGCTTAGAGTATGAGTACGAAAAGAGGTTTGCGTATCCGATTGAGGGTATCAAAAAACCATATACCCCGGATTTCTACATAGAACAAGCAGGTAACAAATGTTATATTGAGCATTTTGGTATATCTGAAGATGGACGAAGCGCACTTTATGGTAAGGTGGATCTGTCAAAGTATCTGAGTAGTATTAGCCAAAAGATAAGATGGCATGAAAAATATCATACCGACTTGATTATTACCTACTCGAGCTATAACGATGGCAGATCAACAATAGAACATCTAGCAGAAGAGCTGCAAAAGAAGGGGTTTGTGCTAAAGGAAAGAGATAGCGAAGAAGTTTATCGAAAGATTGTTGAAACAGACAGAGACAAATACGTGATGAAATTTATATATCTTGTAATGTGCTTTGTGGGGCAGTTCAAAACTCATGGGTATGGTAGCGAAAAGTTTAGAGAACTTGAAAAGATAGACAATGTAAGGGATAAGCTTTTTCTTGAACTGGTTGAGGACTTCTATAATTATTATCAGGCCAAACTGAAAGACAAGAACCAAATAGACTTTGAGGATATGATAAACCTAGCAGAAGAAGTTCTTGAAAAAGTAGAAAAGTATAATATAAACATACCATATAAATACATAGTGATCGATGAGTATCAGGATATAGCAATGCAGAGGTTTAACCTGACGAAAAGGCTAGCTGAGATCTCGAAAGCAAAAATAGTGGCAGTTGGTGATGACTGGCAATCAATCTATAGATTTTCTGGTTCGGAGATAGATTTGTTTACTGAATTTCTGGAGCTAATGGGATATGGAGAACAGCTACAAATAACTCATACATACAGGAACTCGCAGGAACTTATAGACATAGCGGGGAGCTTCATACAAAAGAATCCTGCACAGATTAAGAAAAAACTGCAGTCTGTAAAACATATAGATAACCCTGTTGTGATAAAGGAATACAATGATTTTAGGGGATTAGCTTATAATAGAATGATGAAAGTTGTTGAGACAATTGGTGAGATTGTAGATGAATTTGGTCCTAAAGCTAAAATACTAATACTAGGAAGATACAATTTTGATAAGTTCTTTCTTCTAAAAGGGGATCAGTTTGCTGACTTGTTTAGGGACGGTAAGATGCGATGTGCAAAGTACCCAGAAGTCGATATAACATTTATGACGGCTCACGTATCGAAGGGTCTGGGATACGACAATGTTATTATAATTAATGCATCGGAATCTAAGTTTGGATTTCCATCACAAGTAGAAGATGATCCAGTGATGAGCCTTATCAATAAAGCGGACAATAGAATACCATTTGCAGAAGAAAGGCGACTATTCTACGTAGCACTTACAAGAACCAAGAATAGAGTGTATATAGTGACGCCACTAAATAAACCATCGAGGTTTATCGTTGAACTTATAGAAGAACACAATGTGCCACATGACCCTAATCTAAGCAAAGAAGTCATTCACATCAACAAGGCAAGATGTCCAAGCTGTGGATTCCCATTGAAGTATGAGTTTAAACAAAGCTATGGGCTAGATTTATGGATATGTACAAACGAGCATGAGATATGTGATTTCATGACCAACAACATAGATGCTATGCAAGATATATACATGTGTGACAAATGTCACGATGGATATATGGTTGTAAAGTCGAGGCGTGATGGAACAGGGTTTGTGTACGGATGCACAAACTACAAGGAAGATGGAACAGGATGCGGTAATATAAAAAGTATAAAACTATAGAATGGTGTTACAGGTATTATATTAAGACTACATTGAATTAAAATTCAAGTGGTCTTTTTTGTTTTGCCTGAAATTTAACTAAATTAATCAAATTGGTTAATTTAGTTAAATTTATTTTTGAACGAAAAATTTTTATAATTAGAGGCGTGGTCTCGAGGCGTGTATATCAAGTAATATTATGAAGCATTGTATATGGGCACCGAGAGAGAGCAGATATCTAAGTGTAGTAAGGGTTACAGCAGTAACTAGTACCATATAAAGTTGCACTGTCACTCCCATATAGTGTGGCTATGTGTTATTGGAAGGAGAGAAAACAAAATATGCTAGTGTTATTGACAATAGACACGTCTTAATGAGCGGTTCGTAAGGGCAGAAGTCAAACAGAGGCTAAAATTTAGCTGACTGTACATCGTTTAGGAGGGAAATATCATGGAGCAGAGTACAAATGAGCAAGTGGATGCAAATGTAATAGAGAATATAGTTAGAAATACAGGTAATGAGTTAGATCAATCAACAAGAGAAAGTGCATCTGATTTACAGGAACCAGACTTTACTAGAGAATTACAAGTGAACCAGGAGCGATTACTAAAAAAGCTAGAGTCATTAGAGAAGACGGTTGAGTACATAATGGAGGCACACTGTTATCTAAGAATAAAGGTAGATGAGATGACTACGCTACTGAGTAAGCATGTAGACCAGTATGCGAATGTAAGCAAGAAAGTCAAAGTGGATGTACCCTATGAGGATATTATACAAATGTATAGCCAAGGTATTACAGCATATGAAATTGGTAAAACTTTTGGTATTCCACAAGGAACAGTTATAAATCGATTAAAAAGAAATGGCGATTACAAAGGAAGACATGGGAACTGGGTACGTAAGGGTGAGAACCCTGAACCAGTTAATTATGTAAAAATAACACGTAACATAGATCAGGACGCGAAATAATAGCAATATATATCATGGAAAGTTTCGAAACTTTCCATGATATATAAAAGTTTAGGAGGGTACTAACATGAGTCAGAGCATAAATGTAGCAACTAAAGAAGCAGCGAATCAGATGTATGCACAGCTGGTAAGCGCAACGAAAAATGCAAAAGAAATATGTGATGCAATGGAACAAGCTGCTGTTGAACAGAAAACAGTTTTAGACCTAGAAGAAATTATAAGAAATCAGAATGACAAGTTAGTGATATTACATAGTAGGGAAGAAAAATACAAATTGTTAGTTGCGGAGCTTAGATGTACTTTAAGTGATGAAAGGGCCGGGCATAATGCAAAAGTAAATGAATTAAACAGTAGTATGAAAGCACTTAAAGAAACAATAGCATTCCAATATATTGCAATAGCAGATAGAGATAAAATCATAGAAGAAAAGAACGAGCAATTAAGACCATTCATAGGCAATTGGAGTAAGACAGTATCCAGAAATAGAAACAAGTTGATTACTAATCAAAGAATCGCTGAGTTAGTTAACATGGGGTTATCAATTAAAGAAATAACATATCGAATCAATCAAGAAGCAGGCACGCAATTTACTGAAAAATCTGTTAGAAATAGAATCTCAGAGATTAGAAGAGGTATTAATTTAAATAACTAAATTGATTAAATTAATTAATTTAATTAAACACACTAATCAAATTGCTAGATTGAGTGCAAACCCAGAGTACATAGACATTAGCAGTATTTTACAAGAGGCGTCATAAAATGTTGCTGGGCATATCCAAGAGGCGTATCTCTCAAATATAAGTGTAATATCCAAAAAAACTTATTAAGGAGGGGTTAGTGGCCGAAAGCGCCACTAACGAATATCAAGATGAAAAAAGCAAAAGCAAAAGAACAGACCCTGCGTAGGGCCAGTGGAGAAGGTTGTTTGCAGTATAGACCTGAAAGAAATGTTTGGTATGCAGTTCTTTCTCTAGGCTATAGAGAGGATGGTAAGAGAATTCGCAAAACCATAACTGCTAAAAGTAGGGAAGATGCAGAACAAAAGATTCAAGAAATTTTAGCAATGACAGAAAATGAGCGACAAAAGATGGTAGTACAATTACCAAAGCCAGTAGAAATAAAAGAAGAAAAGCATGACGGTAACTTTGGGCAGTACATGGATGAGGTTCTAAAACGTAAAAGTATTGGAGCTAAGACAAGATCATTTGCAGGAGATTTATACAATGCTAGGCACATCCAAGAAGAACTAGGCAAATATCAAATATCTAAACTTAAAAAGTCTGACTATGAGAGATTTATAAATGAATTCTCATGCAAACAGTACAAAAAAGGTGGTCAAAAAAACTATTACAGCAAGTCGGTAATACATAAAGTGCTTACATTATTAAAGATTGTTGTAAAATCTGCATATGAAGACGAAATAATTAACAAGAATTATGCAGAGTTTGTCAAAGAACCCCGAACAAAGAAGGAAATAGTAGAAAAGTACAAAGCTCTTAAAGATAATGAAATAACTGCAATATTTAATGCAGTTGCTGATGTAGAATGGATGAACGCAATGGTGCATTTAGCAAGGGACACAGGTATGCGCCCCGGCGAAGTCATAGGGGTGAAGTTTGGTGATATAAATCTAGAGGAGCAAAAGGTATACATAAACAAAACCATAAGCTACAATTGTGAACTTGACATTGAAAACAAGAAAGAACTTAGTAGAAAAGCAATTGTCAAAGAGCTAAAAAATGAGTATGGACAAATTTCACAAGTAGCTAGAAGAACACTCAGTCTAAGTGAAGAGACAATTGAGGTCATAAGAAAGCTACATGAAAAAATAGCTAACAACAAAAATCTATGCAAAGCACGAAAAAAGCACAATACTCAAGATAACTTATTTACAAATAAGAATGGTATGCTTCGCCCGGTTGGACATTATACAAAGTTGTATAGGGAACACCTAGAAAAAGCTGGGCTCAGTCACCATCAATACAATATGTATAGATTTAGACATACTTTTTGTACACGGTTACTTGATATGGGTATAAAGCCAAAAACTGTGGCATATAGTATGGGAGATTCAAGCGTTGAGATGATATTAAGGATATACGATAATATTAATAAAACGGACATAGAGAATGCAAGTGATAGTTACATTGAACGATTAAACAAAAAAAGAAAATGAGCAATAATTCAGCTGGCAGACAGACTGGCAGTCAATACTGAATTGGAAAAGAACTAAGTCAAAGAAAAAAGTATCAAGCTCTTATAACATAAGAAGTTGATACTTTTTTTGTTATAAAAAATAGCCGGTCTTAGGATCTAGCGCCGCAGGGTGTGCAGGTTCAACTCCTGTCATCCGCAGACTAACGTATCCCCCACTAAATTGACAGTAATTTCAATTTGGTGGTCGCGGATACTTATTTTTTTTATAAAAGTTTGTAAGAACTTCTTTTGTTCTTGCAAGCTTTTTTTGCTTATGTTAGAGCCTAACTCAATGTATTCGCGGATCATAGCAGGGGAGAAGTCATAGGTTCTGATCTTTTCTTCCTCGATAGATGTAAGCAAGCTTGTTTTTTGATCTTCTAGCTTCGTAAGTTCTTCCTTCATTGTTTCATTATAGAAACCATCCGAAACAGCTTTTACAATATTATTTATTTTTAATTGAATCTTTTCTAAAGAATTTTCTAAACTTAATATAGTATCATCTCGTCTGTTGGTAAGTTCTTTTATTTTTTCTTGAACATGAGACGCCATATATTCTACATTGTTTTTTGAAAATATTTTAGTTTGCACATAATCCAAAACAAGATTCTCTACTTTTTCCTTTGAAATTTGACTAGCATTGCAAGTTTTTTTCATTTTCTTGTCATAGCAAATGTATGCGTGGTAGATAGTTCCATTTTTTCTTTTACCGCTTGCATTACCAATCATACGTGCACCACAATTACCACAAAAGAATTTACCACTTAAAGTATAAACTTCTTTTGCTTTAAAAGAAGCTGAACGAACTTTGTTGACTTTCAATTTCTTTTGAACCAATTCAAAAACCTCCTTTGTGATTATAGCAGGAATTCCATCTTCAACTTTTATTAAATCTTCAATATCATTTTTATAAAAAACTCTAACACCTGATAAATTTTTCATAGAATGTTTTCGGTTGAAAGTATAAGTGCCTATATATTTATCATTTTTTAAAACCTTGTATAAGTTGTTAACGTTAAAAGGTTTATTGTATTTGTTACGTATTCCTTTTGAATTTAACTCTCCGACAATATCATGATAGCTGTAACCCTCTAAATAACTATGAAATATAAAGCGTAGAATATTGGCTTCATTCTCGTTTATAATATAGTAATTATCTTTATCTACATCATATCCATATGGGGGAGAGCCACCATTGAATTTACATTGATGAGCATTTTCTTTCATTCCTTTCATAACTTCACGAGCAAGGTTTCGTGAGTAGTATTCTGCCATACCTTCGAGCATGCTTTCAAGTATAACAGATTCAGGACTATCATCTAATCGTTCAGTAACGCTAATTAGTTTAACACGTTTTAACTTTAGCTTCCTTTTATAATACATACTGTCATATCTATCTCGACTAAATCTATCAAGCTTATGAACAATAACATACGATAGATCGCTAGCCTTGTCTATATATTCAAACATATTTTGAAACTCAGTACGATTAGCACTTGTACCACTTTGAGCTTTATCAATAAAAAATTTAGAAACTTTTATATCGTTATGACTTGCATAATCACTTATTGCTCTCATTTGAGCTTCTATAGACTCGTCACGTTGTTTGTCGCTACTAAACCTACAATATGCTATAGCATTCATTTAAACACCTCCTAGAGTAAATTAATCGGCATATCTAAGAATGCCATTCTCGAAAATATAATCATTGTATCTTGCAGGAGCAATATCATCTAAAAAACTCTTACTTTTAAATAAAATAATATCATCATAATCAGCCTCACAAACAAGGCAATTATTATTTGAAGAAATTGTTCTGTTTAAAGTTTTTAATCTCTTTCTAGCAGCTTCAGGAGAAACATAAAAGTGAGTGCATAAATAATTTGCATTTAAAGGAATTAAAAAAGACTTTTTAGAAAAGTATGAACGGGGAGAATTGTTATATCAAAAGGAGATATAGAAAAATTAGAATTTTTAGTAGGAGGAAGTTTATAATGAAAAGGCAAAAAGTAAAAGGACTAAATACCAAAGGAAAGATATTCATGACTTTAATATTAACCATGATTATTACAACCATTTTTGATTTTATAACGATTACTGAAAAGATAAATGATGGTGACTACATATTGACAGTGATGATTATGTTTGCAGGATATGTTATAGGTACAATTCATATATGGGCAAGAAAAAGTTGAGGTGAGCAATATGTTTTTAAAAATAATAGAAAAAGAAAAATTCAAAATTGAAGTCACAGAATATGATGGGAAAATATATTTTGGTGCAATACAGGTCGCAACAGCACTCGGATATATAAATCCTAGAGATGCAATTATAAGACACTGTAGAGATGAGGGGGTAACCATTCACGACATCCTTACCGCTGGTGGAAAACAAAAGATGAAATTTATAGATGAAGGGAATGTCTATAGACTAATTGTCAGATCTAAGTTACCTGAAGCGGAAAAGTTTGAACAATGGGTATTTGATGAGGTACTACCTACCATAAGAAAACATCATATATATGCTACAGAAGATACGATAGACAAAATATTGAGTGATCCAGACTTAGGAATAAAAATATTAACGAAGGTTAAGGAAGAACAGGAGAAAAGAAAGTTGCTAGAAAACAAACTTGAAGTGGACAAGTTATATACAAACTTTGCAAAAGATATAGAGATTAGCAAGGGAAATTTAACACTAGGAGAATATGCAAAGATAATTAGCAATTCAGGAATAGAGATAGGTAGGAATAGACTCTTTGAATGGCTAAGAGAAGCGGGATATTTAATAAAACGTGGTAGAGATAGAAACATACCAAAGCAACAGTATATAGAACAAGGATTATTTGTTTTGAAAGAAGTTGTTATATTAACACCTGTTGGACAAGTTATAAAAGTATCACCTAGAATAACAGGTAAGGGACAATTATATATCTATGAAAAGCTGAAGGAGGTTTACGATGTCAGATAGCAAAAGATATTATTATTTAAAACTAAAAGAAAACTTTTATGATACAGAAGAAATAAAAATATTAGAGTCTTGTAAGAATGGATACTTATATAGCAACATACTCCTAAAGATGTATCTAAAATCACTTAAAAACGAAGGTAGGCTGACATTGAATATGCATATACCATATAATCCACAAATGATAGCAACAATCGTTGGACACAACATTGATGTGGTAGAAAAAGCACTTAAGATATTCAAGGATTTGAAATTGATAGAGATACTTGATAATGGCACAATATACATGCTTGATATGCAAAACTATATAGGTAAATCTACTACAGAAGGTGATAGAAAAAGGCTATACAGAAGCAGAATAAAAGAAGAAAAAGAATTACTTGAATTAACAGAAGGGACAATTGATGGACAAAAGTCTGACATTTATCCACTAGAGATAGAGTTAGATTTAGAAAAAGAGAGAGAATTAGAGATAGATAAAGAAAATACATATACTTGTAACTTAGAACAAACAAAAAAAGAGATAGAAAGTGACAAAATCGACTGTGATAAAATAAAAGACCTTTTTAATCAAATATGCTCTAACTTACCCAAAGTAAGAAGTCTATCGGCAAATAGACGTAAAGCTATCAAAAATCGAATTAAGACACTAACTAATCTCTCAATAGATTATAACGCATACTTTAGCATTGTGTCAAATATTTCTTTTCTAAATGGAGAAAACAAAAACAACTGGAGTGCGGACTTTGATTGGTTGCTTAAAGAGAGCAATATGCTAAAAGTAGTGGAAGGCAAATATATATCAAATAGCGAGAGCAAAAGATATAAAGGAATTAAGGACTGGTTAAATGAAATGAAAGAAGGTGCAGATGGTGGAATTAATTGAATTTGCACAAATCATGGGATACCTAGAAGCAGTATATAACGTGGAGATGCCCAAAGAACGAGTAAAGATATATTATGAGCTACTGAAAGATATTCGAGCGGATGTACTTAAACAGGCAGTAAGAAATATTAGTGTAAAAGAAAGATTTTTTCCAACACCTGCCGTGATAAGACAAGAAACGATTATGGTGACTCAGAAAGATATAACGGTAGATCAAGTTATTGAACTAATAAATAAGGCAATTAATAGCTATGGATTTTATAAATCTGTTGAAGCACTAGAGTTTTTAAAAGAAGAAGACGAAAAAACATATCAGATCGTGAAGAACATTGGACTTAGAAATCTTGGAATGACTAATATGGGAGTATGGCTGAATTGCGTGAAAAGCATGTATACTGAACTTAGAGAAGCAAAACAAAATGAACAGTTGCTCTCTCTCAAATTTAAGTCAGATATAAACAAAATAAAAATGTTGGCATTAAAGAATCAGGAAGGTGATGAGTAATGGATATAAAAAAAGAATTATCAAATTATAATACATATAAAGCAAAAATAATAATGCTTGAATTAAAGAGAAATGAACTATATGACATATATCTTACTTTGGGTGGTGGAGGCTATGACGGAGTGCCGACTAAAACCACATTTAAACAAAGTAAGATAGAAAAGCAAGCAGTAAAAATCGTTGAGGAACGGGATAAAATAGAGAAAGACCTGAGGGAATACGAAAGGAAGATAAAGTTATTAGATTCACTCATACGAGTATTAGATGAAAATAAGAGAATAATAGTGACGGAGAGATTCATCAATGGTAAGAAGATAGTAGATATAGCAGTGGGGATGAGGAAAGACGTCACCACGATAGCAAAAGCGATAGAAAAAAGCATAATCATGTTAAATTCTATTAAAATTCCGTGAAAAGTCTATTTATCAAATCAAAAGACTATGATATACTTTATAATAAGAAAAACTATAGAGTGAGAGAAATCTTACTCTTTTTATATGCAAAGAAGGTGATCAAAATAAATGTAGTAGAACCAATACGAGAAAGGGAAACAGTTCTTGATATTGCTAATCAACTGAGAAAACATAGTGAAAGAAATTATATTATGTTTTTGCTCGGAGTTTACTCTGGACTTAGGATATCGGATATATTGAGGTTAAAAGTACAAGATATCAAATGCAGAAATACGATCAATATCAGGGAAAAGAAAACAGGCAAACAAAGGACTTTCAAAATCAATCCACTTCTTAAAAAAGAACTAGATAAATACGCAGAGACAAAAGATGAAGATGATTATCTTATAAAATCACGAGAGGGCTGTAATAAGCCAATAAAAAGAAGCATGGCATATAAGATAATAAATGAAGTAGCAAAGAAATTTGGACTAGAGTGTATAGGTACCCATACACTCAGGAAAACATTTGGGTATCATTTCTACAAGCAGACGAAGGATATAGTGACTTTGCAACAGATATTTAATCACTCGCATCCATCAGTAACACTTAGGTACATAGGAATAAATCAAGAAAGTATAGACGATGCTATGAAGAAATTCAGAATATAGCATTTATTTTTTTATAGCCACCGCAATTACTCAGAAAAATCATAGGTGTAATTTTGAAAACTAAATTCCCAAAAACTATTGTCATAATAAGGGACAAATGGTATAATTTTAGTTATACAAAATTATAAGATAAGAGTAATTGGCGAGGTGGATTAAGTGAAGATAGAATCTCAAAATGTAGAGTTTGTGTTTAAAGATTTAAAATATACGCTTAAAGAACTCAATAACAAAGTTTCATCTCCTGTTGAGGTAAGAAGAAACTTTGGAATTTTCATAACATTGTCACAGAAATTGACAGAAGTTATGAGAAAAGAGTTCAAAGCTATTACAAGTGAAGATTGGCAAGCCTCAAAATTTGAAGGATGGAATGATGTAGCGAATTTGTTTAAAGAACTTAGAAGAGAGGATTATCACGAATATCCCATGACAATAAATGTAATGGAACAACAGCATTATTTACATGCTATTTATGAAGATGAAGAAGGAAATGAGCTTAATGAATATTTTTCTCCATGCGTGACGTGGGAATTAGGAGATCCATTTGCAACTGAAATACCTATAGGAAGCACAATGACATTACTGGGGTATGATGAAGATAAAAAACCTATAGGAGAGTTAATACCTGAAAAAGTAGAGTATAGGTATGTTGTGTCTCCAAAGACGGACAAAGTTGATAAAATGTTAAAAGAATTAGAAGACGAAGATGTTATTAGTTTATGTACGAAATGTTTTGAAATACTGGAAAAATATTTAGAATATTATAAAGCAAAGATAAAAGAAACCACAAACTAATCGTGTCCAAAAGATGTCCTTTACATGGGGAGTCAAATGATTTATAATGGTAGTATGAAATAAGTGGGTAAAGCAAGTTTTTCTCTTGGAACTGTTGTAAAGATAAAAAATAAATGGTATAATTCAAACAGGAAAAATTATAAGATATGCGTAATTGACGAGGTGATAAAAGTGATAAAAGCAGTTATTTTTGACATGGATGGACTTATGTTCGACACTATTCCAATATGGGATAAAGTAATGGTCGATCTACTGAAGGCTTATGGGGCTGAGTTTACAACAGAGGTAAAAGCTAATGTATATTCTGTAAGACAAGATGAATGTGTGAAATACTTTATTGAAAGATTCTCGATACCTCATACACCTGAATATCTTATGGGAGAGATGGGGCGAATTTTTAAACAACATGCTAAATCAGTGGAAGCTATGCCCGGACTTTATGAATTACTGGATTATCTAGAAGAAGTGGGTATAGAAAAAACAATTGCAACAACAAGTTTAAGAAAAGACGTTACAGTATTGGTATCAGAAATAAAAGATAGGTTTGTGGAAATAGTTTGTGGTGATGATGTATTACATCCAAAGCCTGCACCAGATAGTTACTTAGAAACTATGAGACGGAGATGCTATTTACCAGAAGAATGTATTTCATTAGAAGATTCTATGAATGGTGTCAGATCAGGCAAAGCAGCAGGGTGTTTTACTATTGCTATACCTAATGAACATTCAAAGGAAGTAGACTTTAGTGGTGTTGCGGATTTAGTAGTAAAGGATTTGACTAAGGTTATAGATGTAATAGATGAAAAATTGAATATGGAGCTGGGGTGAAAATATGAGTAAAGTTGCTTTAGTAACAGGGGCGAGCAGAGGCATAGGGAAAAGCATAGCATTAAACTTAGCAGAGGCAGGGTTTGATGTAGTGGTTAATTACATGATAAATGAAGAAGAGGCTGAAGAAGTTGTAAGCTTGATCAAAAAAATGGACAGAAAATCTATTGCAATAAAAGCAGATATTGCTGATGTTAATGAGACAAAGCATCTTACGAATACTATAATTAATGAATTTGGCAGAATAGATGTTCTTATAAATAATGCAGGGATTATGAATAGAAATAACTTTGAAGATAGTACAGAAGAAATATGGGAAAATGTTATAAACATCAACCTTAAAGGACAATACTTCATAACAAAATATGTTTGTGAATATATGAAAACTCAAAAAAATGGAAAAATAGTAAATATTGGATCAATATTTGCTGACAACCCCATGAATACTTCGTTTGAGTATGGCATTGCTAAGGCTGGAGTTGTAAATTTTACTAAAAATCTTGCAAAAGTTTTGGGAACATACAATATAAATGTTAACTGTGTTTCACCTGGAAGAACATCTACTGATATTACGGGTTACTCAACAAATCAAGAGAAAAGGGTTATGAGGGAAAAAGATATTCCGTTAGGACGGGTAAATGAACCTGAAGACATAGCAGCTGCTGTAGTTTTTCTAGTGAGTGAAGATGCAAAAAATATTACAGGACAAATATTAACAATTGACGGAGGAGAAACGTTGTAATATATATGGACACCATTAATTTGATGGCTTATTTTATTGTCTAAGAGGTGCAAAGCCAATGCCAAACAAACCTAAGCGACCATGCTCGCATCCAAATTGTCCAGAGTTAATACCAACAGGACAGATATACTGTGAACAGCATAAAAAGATATATGATAAGCACTACGATAACGAAAGAGGTACGGCAACAGAAAGAGGATACAATAGCAGATGGAGAAAGGCAAGGGAGATGTTCCTTGCAGAGCATCCACTGTGTGAAGAATGTAATACGGCAGGAATAGTAAGAGAAGCAAAAGTAGTTGACCATGTGATCGCTCACAAAGGTGACTACTTTTTATTTTGGGATAAAAGCAACTGGCAGGCACTTTGCAAGGAATGTCATGATACAAAGACAGCGAAGGAAGATGGTCGTTGGGGTAGGGGGAGTAAATCTCTACAGGGTATCATGAAAAGACCGGATGCAGAGTCAAACGTAAAAAATCGGGAAATTGTATAGGGGGGGTATGAGATTTGAAGATAGAGACATTGAACACTTGATTTTATGGAATAAAATCTTAGTGAGAAAGTCCGCATACTTTACATGAACTAGCAATCTTTGATTGTGTAGAGAATGTTAGTAGGTGCAAAATGTAGAGGAGGGTAATTAACTTGAAGATAGAAAAAATGAGATTGGAAGATTTGAAACCAGCGGATTATAATCCGAGAAAACAATTAACAGCAAGGGATGAGGAATACCAAGCACTGAAGAAAAGTATAGAGAGATTTGGTTTGGTCGATCCCGTAATATTTAACGAAAGAAACAACACCCTCGTGGGTGGGCATCAAAGACTGACAGTGCTTAAAGATTTAGGATATACCGAAATAGAAACGGTAATTGTTGATATGAGTCCTGAGGAAGAAAAGGCACTGAATATTGCACTGAACAAAATCGAAGGAAAGTGGGATAATGAAAAACTGGAGGTTATATTAAGCGAACTAAGGCTTGTTGGTATGGAAGACTTAACAGGATTTAATATTGCAGAGATAAACGAGCTGATAGGTGAGAAGGAAATCAATGAAGATAAATTTGATGTAGATGAGGAAATTCCTGATGAGCCTATCAGCAGGGAAGGTGACATATGGTTATTAGGAGAACATAGAGTAATATGTGGCGATGCAACAAAGAAAGAAGATATAGAAAAATTGATGGATGGAAAAGTTGCTGATATGATAGTGACTGATCCACCATACAATGTTGACTATGAGGGAACAGCAGGAAAGATAAAAAATGATCACATGGAGAGTGATAAATTCTATGAATTTCTTTATAAAGCATATTCCAATATGTTAAACAGTATAAAAGCAGGTGGACCAATTTATGTATTTCATGCAGATAACGAAGGTATAAACTTTAGAAAAGCGATGATGGATGCAGGATTTGAACTGAAGCAATGCTTGGTTTGGGTTAAAAATTCATTGATATTAGGACATAGCGATTATCACTGGCGACATGAATTGATATTATATGGATGGAAACCTGGTGAGAAACATTGTTTTTATGGTGGGAGAAAATATGATACACTATTTGAACAGGAAGAAGGAATAAAGGTCAGAAAACTAAAAGAGGGATACAACATTTCGTTATCTACTGGAGAAAGAGAAGTAATAATAAAAGTAAAAGATTTTGAGGTTGTTAAAGGTGGAGACGATGATTATACTACAACATGGTATGTAGATAAGCCAAACAAATCATCAGAGCATCCTACGATGAAACCACTTAGGTTAGTAGCAAAAGCAATACAAAATAGTGCGAGAAAAGGGGAAATAGTTTTAGATGTATTTGGTGGGTCAGGGTCAACTCTTATTGCATCAGAGCAAACTGGAAATATAGCATATCTGTCAGAACTAGATCCAAAATTTGTAGATGTAATAGTAAAAAGATATGAAAAACATAAAGTAGCAGACGATGAAATTTACCTTATCAGAAATGGGGAAAAGACGGCATACAGAGAGTTGAAAAAAGCCTGAGAAATCTTTTGTTTCTTGGATTTTCGCTAGACTTATATACTTTTTTATGGTATTGTGTGCTTATGAAAATAAAGAAAGGAGATGGCGAAAATGAGTAAAAATCTAGAACTACTCATAAATGCAGAAACAAGGGAAAAAGAACTAAAATTAGACCATGCAGGAAGATTGATAAGCTGTATGCAAAATCAAATAGAGCAATCAGAGATTAGCGATAGCAATATGGTATATTCAATATACTACATGGAAGGTATAGTGAAAGACCTTGTAAAGATAGCAAAGGAAATAGAAATGAAGCAAGACTTAATAAATAAACTAGAACAACTTAAAGAAGCAAAATAACAAGCTTCTTTTGATTAGAAGGCTAATGGTAGTCTTTTTTTATTGCGATGAAAGAAGGTGATGTAGATGAGTAGAGCAGGAAGAAAGCCACTACCGAAAGCAATACATGAACTAAATGGAAATCCATCTAAAATTAATTTTGAAAAACTAAAAGAACCTGAGCCTACTGTGTATTCAGACTCACCTGATCCACCAAAATGGCTTGATGAGATTGCAAAGGAAGAATGGATGAGAGTATCACCTGAATTATCAAGACTTAAAATATTGACGGAATCAGATTATACAGCACTTGAAGCATATTGCAAAACTTATAGTAGATGGAAAACAGCAGAAAAAGAAATGGATAGAATAGAAAGCACAGTATTTAAAGCAGGAAAGAACAACTACATACAGCAGTTGCCACAGGTAGCTATTGCACAAAAATATTTGAAACTATGTCAAGATTTTATGACAGAGTTTGGACTGACACCAAGTTCAAGAGGTAGAATGAGACTTCCAAGTGAGGAGGATGGTTACGATGAGATGGATAAGTTACTAAAGGGGTAAAGGGGGTCTGCCGAGATGAAAAACAAAGATAGGGCAGACAGAGCTGTAAATTTTATAAAACTATTAAGGCACACCAAAGGGGAATATGCAAAACAGAAATTTAACTTAATGAAATGGCAAGAGAAAATAATAAGAGATATATTCGGTAATATTGATAAGAATGGCTACAGAGTTATAAAAGAAGCATTTATATTTTTGCCAAGAAAGAATGGTAAGTCAGAACTTGCGGCGGCTCTTGCTTTATATGGATTATTTGCAGATGACGAGTATGGTGCAGAAATATACAGTGCAGCTAACTCACGAGAGCAAGCATCACTAGTATTCAATTGTGCCTGTGCAATGGTTAGAATGAATAAGGCACTAAGTAAACGATGTAGAATTATAGAATCACAAAAGAGAATAGTAAGATACGATACAAACTCATTTTATAGAGCAATAAGTGCAGAAAGTAGTACAGCACATGGTTTCAATGCTCATATGGTTATCTTTGATGAAATTCATGAAGCAAAGACGAGAGATTTGTATGACGTACTCAGGACTTCGATGGGTGGTAGAAGGCAACCTCTATTTATAAATATAACAACAGCAGGAACAGATAAAAATTCAGTATGTTATCAATTATTTGACTACTCTAAGAAAATTAATGACGGAATTATCAAAGATAACACATTTTACCCAGTGCTCTACTATGCTGATCAAGAAGCTGATATATATAACGAGATTGTGTGGAAAAAAGCTAATCCTGGTCTAGCGAATTTTAGAAGCTTAGATGAAATGAGGATAATTGCTAAAAGGTCAAAAGAGATCCCTGAAGTAGAAAATACATTTCGCAGACTATACCTGAATCAATGGGTGACGGAATACAGCAAGTGGCTCAATATAAACAAATGGAAAGAGTGTGGAGAAAAGGATATAGACCTTGAGTATTTGGAAGGAAGAATTTGTTATGCAGGACTTGACTTATCAAGTACGACTGATATATCTGCGTTGGTACTGACATTTCCTGATGATACAGGAGAGGAGTATTACATATTGCCATTTTTCTTTATACCTGATGAGAATATGATAGAAAGAGTAAAAAGAGATAGAGTTCCATATGATGTGTGGGTAAAACAAGGATTAATGCAGACAACAGAAGGGAATGTTATTCATTATGGGGCAATATTTAATAAAATCAACGAGTTACATAAAAAATATAACATCAAAGAAATTGCTTACGACAGATGGGGAGCGACAAAACTCTCACAAGACTTAGAAGATGCAGGGTTTACAATGGTTGGGTTTGGACAAGGATTTGCAAGTATGAGTCCAGCAAGTAAAGAGCTAGAAACGATGACATTGCAGAAAAAGATATATCATGGAAACAATAAAGTGCTAAATTGGATGATGAGCAATACGGTTGTAAGAACTGATCCCGCAGGAAATATAAAACCTGATAAGAGTAAGAGTATAGAGAGGATAGATGGTGTAATTGCAACAATAATGTCGCTTGATAGAGCTGTGAGAAATTCAAAGCCTCAAGATAGTATTTATGAAAATAGGGGTGTAATTTCTTTTTGAAAGAAGGTGAAGCATGAATATATTTAACAAGCTATTCAACATAAAAAAAACAAAGAACCACCTAGCGATTCATCAAATCCACAAAGTTGGTTGATGGATGTGCTAGGTGGTTCTAAATCTATCGCAGGAGCAAGTGTGAATGAACAGACCGCTATGAGGTCAACTGCTGTATTATCATGCGTGAGAGTTATATCTGAAACACTAGCATCACTACCACTAAATATATATAAAAGTACAAAGGGTAGCAAAGATAAAGTTGATAACGTGATATACGAGTTACTTCACAATGCACCTAATCCGTACACGACATCATTTAACTTCCGAGAGGTAATGCAAAGCAACTTGCTTTTGTACGGAAATGCATATGCAGAAATAGATTATGATTCAAATGGAAATATTGTTGCACTTTGGCATATCCCTGCTTGGAGAGTGCAAGTATATAAAGCAAGAGATGGTGACTTGGTTTACAAAATAACACTTGAAGATGGAACAGAAAAGACTTTACAAAGCTATCGAGTGCTACATATAGCAGGACTCAGCTATAATGGACTAATGGGGTTCAGTCCAATACAAGTAGCTAGGGAAAGTATAGGACTTGCACTTGCGACTGAGGAATTTGGTTCTCGTTTTTTTGGACAAGGTACTAATGTAGGTGGAGTTGTTGAACATCCGAGTGCACTTGGAGAGAAAGCATATAAAAACTTAAAAGAAAGCTTAAATGAAACCTATGCAGGGCTAGGAAATAGCCACAGGCTACTACTCCTTGAAGAAGGTATGAAATATAGCAGAAGTGGAATACCACCTAACGATGCACAGTTTATAGAGAGCCGTAAGTTTCAGATAGAAGAAATTGCAAGAATATTCAGAGTGCCACTTCACATGATTGGTCATCTTGAACATGCGACATTTAGCAATATAGAACATCAGAGTATCGAGTTTGTAGTACATACGATACGACCTTATCTAGTAAGATGGGAACAGGCAATCAAGATGAAGTTATTTAAAGCTACAAAATATTATGCTGAATTTAATGTAGAAGGTTTACTTAGAGGTGATGTAAAAAGCAGATATGATGCCTATGCAGTAGGAAGGCAATGGGGGTGGTTATCGGTAAATGATATAAGAGAAAAAGAAAACATGGCGAAATTACCGACAGATGTGGGTGACAAATATCTAACGCCATTAAATATGACAATACTTGGGGAGCCGAAAGGTTCCTTTTTAAATGCAAAAAATACCGATGAGGGAGGTGATGACAGTGATGATGGAAATGGTGACACGAGCCTACAAAATAGCAGAGATGGAACTTAGAAAAGATAGCACAGAAGATGGTTCTGAAAACAATGTGTTAACTGGGTATGTTGCAGAATTTGAAAAGTTTTCTCATGAATTAAATGATTTCTTCAGTGGGAAATTCAAAGAAAAAATTAGAAAAGGTGCTTTTGAAAACTCGATTAGAAGCAAAGTAATCAAAGCATTATGGAATCACGATGACAATAAAGTGTTGGGATCAACAAAAAGCAAGACACTCAATCTCTGGGAAGATGAGAGAGGACTTAAATTTGAACTGATATTACCTAATAGTAGTTGGGGTAAGGATGCTCTTGAGAGTGTAAGACGTGGAGATGTAGATGGGATGAGTTTTGGATTTATTCCGACTGTGACTGAATGGGATGATGTAAACCCAAATGAAACGATAAGGACACTTGTTGAAGTAGATTTAATAGAAGTAAGTCCTGTGGCATTTCCTGCATATCCGCAGACATCAGTAAGTGCAAGAAATTTAAAGTCGCTAGAAGAAGATTATAAAAAGCATAAAGAAAAGAGCTTTCAAATAGAGAAAATGTCTCTAGAGAAAAGAAAACTAAATTTACTAAAAGAGGAGTGTTGATTTGATGAAAGATATTATGGAACTTAAAAGACAAGTACAAGCAAAAATAAAGGAAGCAAGGGAACTAATAGAAAAAGTAGAAGTTGAAAAAAGAGCAATGTCAGATGACGAAAATAAAAATTATGATGAAATGATGACTGAAATAGAAAACAGAAAAAAAGAGATATCGAGGGAAGAAAGATTACAGCAACTAGAGATGGAAAAAGTAACGAAAACTCAAGAATTAGCAGATGGTATCGAGCAAGAATTTAGATCGTTTGGAGAGTTTGTTCAGACACTCAGATTTAATGATCAAGATGAAAGACTAAAAGAGCTAAGAGATATGTCGGCAAATATAGGAGAAAAGGGTGGGATATTGATTCCAACGATTTATAGAGAGCAAATTCTTAACCTAACTCCAACAGATGCAGTAGCAAAACCAAGAGCTACAGTAATTCCTGCAGACAGTATTTACCCTGATGCAGAAATCACAATGCCGGCACTTGACCAAAGTGGAGCAAAAGGAGTTTATTCAGGAGTAACAGTTAGATGGACAGGTGCGGGAGAGGAAGTAGCACAAAGTGACGACCCTACTTTTAGAGACATCACACTAAAGCCTGAAGAAGTATCGGCTTATGTAGTCGTAAGTAATAAGCTTTTAAGAAATGTAAGTGCTATCAATGCCATTGTGCAAGGTTTACTGAGAAAAGCAATACTTTCAGCCGAAGATCATGCATTCTTAACTGGAGATGGAGTAAAGAAACCAAAAGGAATACTAAATTCAAAATGTGCACTCAAAATTAATAGAAATACGGCAAATACCATCAAATATGCAGATATCGTCAATATGTATGCACAGTTTAAAGGAACAAGTCCTATATGGGTAACAACTCCAACAGCATTGCCACAACTAATGCAAATGGTGGATACAGCAAATAACCTAATATGGCAACCAAATGCAAGAGATGGAGTACTAAATACACTTATAGGTGTGCCTGTAATGATTACTGACAGAGTATCGACTCTAGGAAGTTATGGAGACTTAGCACTAATAGACTTTAGTGCTTATATGATCAAAGATGGAAGCGGTATATTCTTATCTGCAAGTGAGCATCCAAAGTTTACACAAAATAAAACAATTATCAAAGCAGTATGGAATGTAGATGGAGATACATGGTTAAATAGTCCATTGACTCTAGAAGATAAAACAACAAAATTAAGTCCTGTTGTGGTACTTGATGTACCAACTATAGGCTAAGAGGAGGAGAATTTCAGTGAAAAGATTATTAGAACAGATTAAGGTAGTAAAGGCAATTGATATTGGGGACATCAACATAGAGGGCAGTATTACATTCTATAATGTTACTGATTTTAGAAAATTTGTAGTAACTTTGATTACAACTCAGGTAAATCAAGGGAAAAAAGTGTCACTTGCATTTTTGCAATCAAAAGATGAATTAGGAACAGGACTAAAGAGAATAGGAGAACCACTTGAGAAAATTGCAGGAACTGGTGGAGAATTTATCACGCTAAATGTTGAGAAAAGCACAGAGGAAATGGAAGATGGATATAGCTACATAGCGGTAGAAACATTTACAGATGACCTGAACTTAGTAAATTGCTGTTCAACAGTAATGTTTGGAGATGCGAGAAACAATCCAGTAGAGTAGGCAAATGCTTACTCTACTATTTTATATATGAGAGGAGAAAATACAGATGAAAACAGTAAAAGTAAAACTTACGAGTGATTTATATTATCAAGGAAAGAGAAAAAAGAGAGGGGAAATAATCGAAGTCTCTGAAGATGCAATTTGTATATACTATGAGTCGGGTTATAAAACAACAGATATAGTGAATGAGTCAAACAAGGAAATAGTATTACCAATATCAATCAAGCAAGCAATACTTCTTTTAGTAGGACATTTCTATGATAATAGAGAAACTACAACTCAGTTAAACCAAGTAGAATTACCTATCTCAGCCAAGCACTTACTCAGAAGATATAAGGTGTTCAGATTATGAGGGCAGGAAAACTTAGCAATAGAATGACGATACAGAAAGAAATAATTTTAAAAACGGAAAATGGTGTTATAAGTAAGCAATGGAATGACTATGTGACTGTATGGACCGAAATAAAAAATGCTGATAAAATTGTGTTTAGGGTGAGATATATCTCAGGAGTTGAGTTGAAAGATAGAGTAAGATATAAAGACAAATATTTTAATATTTTAGATGTTGTAAATGTCAATGAGAGAAACATATTACTTGATATAACAGCAAAAGAAATTGTAAAAGAGGAATGATCATGGTAGGGATAAAAATAACTGGCATTAGAGAAATCGAATCAAACTTAAATAAGATAATCAAAGGGACTGTGGAGAAAGAAGAAAAAGCGTTACTTGAAGCTGGGGAACTTCTAAAAAAGGAAATGCAAAAGGAAGTTAATGTATCTGGTAAAAAGCAAAAGCATATTCGAGATGATATAAAAGTAAGCACGGTAAAAGAAGATGAATATGGCATAAAAGAAATATCGGTTGGACCTGGTAAGGAAACAGGATGGAGAGCAAAATTTCTAGAATATGGCACGAGCAAAATGACAGCCAAGCCTTTTATGGAAAAGGCTTATAGAAATGTGAAAGATCAAATAAAGAAAAAGATAGAAGGTGTTTATAAAATATGAACATAAAGCAAATAGTCAATGATACTCTGTCAAATGATGAACAACTAACAAACTTGATAGGTCAAAATAAAATATGGTTTATAAAAGCACCAGCAACAGAAAATCCGTTTATAACGTTTTTCATTTACGATGAGTATGGGAAACTATATACTGACGACATTGAAGAAAAAACGGAATATAAGGTACAAGTTGATATTTGGTCTGAAACTGATTACACAGAAATAGAGGAAAGAGTTGTAGAAGTTATGGAAAACAACAATTTTACAAGAGCATCAGCACAGGACTTTTACGAAGATGATTCTAATATTTATCATAAAGTATTGAGATATAACTATATAAAAGAAAGGGGAAGATAAAATGTCAGGAACAAAAATAGGATTAAAAGATTTGTATTATGCAAAGCTAACGGCAGATACAGATTTGTCTGCTACTTATGGAACACCAAGTAAGATAGCACCTGCTATAAGTGCGACTATTACACCTAATGTAAATAGTGTTACTTTATATGCAGATGATCAAGCAATAGAAACAGCAGAAAGCATGGGGGATATAGAAGTTGAGGTAGAAGTAAATGATATTCCGAACGATATACTTGTCGAATTACTTGGATTGACAAAAGATGCAAACGGGGTTATAATCAACTCATCAAATAACACATCGCCATACATAGCAATAGGATTTCGAAGCCTAAAATCAAATGGGAAATATAGATACGTTTGGTTATATAAAGGGAAGTTTCAGTTACCAACAGATAACTACAAGACTAAAGGAGAAAGTGCAGAATTTCAAAGTACAACTATATCAGCAAAATTTGTGTCTAGAACAAAGGATGGTAAGTGGAAAGCACAAGTTGATGAAGATGATGAGGGTATAGGAGTAGGAGTTGTAGATGGTTGGTTTGCAAGTGTGTATGAATAATATGTAAAAAAATGTAAGAATATTTGAAAACGGGTTGACAAAATGGAAAAAATAGGATATAATAAGCTCATACTAAATATAAAATATGAGGAGGATTATATTAATGGATAACTCAAATAACGTAAATGATTTTTTAGAAATGTTGGACATACAAATGAAGCAAGGAATAGAAGACACCAAAAAAGATTTTGGTGTTACAATTGTAGAAGAGAGTATAGTTGATATTTCTAATAAAAACAAAGCAGATGTGTTGGCAACACTACACAATAATGCAAGGTTTATAAGAGGCATAATGCTTTCTCTTACGAAAGAGGAAAAAAACAAAATAATGACTACAGAAGAGGCTCAAGCTATACTAGATTCAGGAGTAGAAGAGTTTGATATCTTAAAAGGAAAGTATATGTCTATAAGTCTAGAAGATGAACAAAAGGTTGATATACGGGAATATAACAGATATAATGGAGAAAATGCAGCAGAAACTGCTATTGCAACATGCCCAAATAAAGAAATGCAAGAAGATGTTCAAATAGGTGATGAATAGAGTTAAGAAATAAGCACTCGCAAGGGTGCTATTTCAATGTAAAAAGCAGGAGGAACACATGAACGATATAAGACAAACAGGAATTAAAATAAATCTAGATAAAGAGCGAAAGTTAATATATGATCTAAATGCATTTTGTGATTTAGAAGAAAAATATGGGACTGTAGAAAACGCAATGCAAGAGATACAAAAAGGAAGTATGCTAGGAATTAGATACTTCCTTTTTCTTGGGCTAAAAAATGAGGATGAGCAGATCACAGAGCGAGAGGTAGGAAAGCTAATAACTACCGAAAATATGAAAAATGTGATAGATGGGATAACTAAGGCAATCAATATATCACTACCTGAAGCAAGTGATGAAAAAAAGTAGATAGGTCAAGTAAGTCTGATAAATGGGACTGGGCTTGGCTTTTTTACTTGGGAATAACAATTCTTGGATTTAACGAAGAAAAATTTTGGAAAACTACTCCAAGAAAAATAGGATTATTACTTGATAAACACATGGTTATTAACGGACTCAAGAAAGAAACTCAAAAAGAGGGATATATAGACCAAGTACTGATGTAGAGGAGGTGGAGATGTGGCTGATGTAGGTGGGATGAAAATAAAAATTTCGATGGATACGAAAGAATTCAAAGAAAGCATAAAGAACCTGAATAGAGAGATAAATACAGTACAGCAGGAGTTTAGAACTGCAACTGAAAAGCTAGGTAAATTCGGAGATGTAACAGATAAGCTGAAACTACAGGAAGAAAGTCTGACTAAGCAACTTGAAATACAGAGCAGAAAGGTAACAGAACTAAAAAGTGCTTATGAAACAAGTGTTGCCGAAAAGGGAAAGGATGCAACAGCAACTCAAAATATGTATAATCAGTTGCTAAAGGCAGAACAGTATGAAGCAAGGTTAAAAAATGAGTTAGTAAGAACAACTGAAGAAATCGCAAAACAGGAAAAAGCTACTGGTGGACTATCAAAGACAATGATTGAACTTAAAAATAATCTAAGTGAAGCAAGTAAAAAAATTATCGAGCTAGGCAAAGACATGACAACCAAACTGACAGTGCCGATCATGGCACTTGGTGGACTCGCTGTAAATAGTTTTGCGAATTTTGAGGAAGGAATTAATAAAGTTAGTACAATCGCAGATACATCAGCAAAAAGTATTAAAGATATCAAAAAAGAAATACTCTCACTATCGAATGAACTTGGTGCAAGCACAGGACAACTAAATGAGGCACTATACCAAACAATATCAGCCACAGGGGATACAAAAAATGCAATGGACTATGTTGGAATAGCCACAAAATCTGCAAAAGGTGGTTTCACTGATGTAGAGACAGCAGTAGATGGACTAACAACTGTAATGAATGCTTATAAGCTACAAGGTAAAAATGCATTGCAGGAAGTATCAGATCAAATGTTAATGGCACAAAACTATGGTAAAACAACCTTTGGAGAAATGGCAAATAGCATGGGAAATGTCATACCAATCGCAAGTAGTTTAAATATATCTACAAAAGATTTGTTTGCTTCAATTGCGGTATTGACTAAAAACGGTATTGCAACGAGTGAATCAATCACAGGACTGAAAGCATCCTATAGTAGTATAATTAAGCCGAGTAAAGAAGCAGGAGAACTTGCAGCTAAACTTGGGTTAGAATTTAACTCATCGCATTTAAAAAGTGTAGGATGGGCAAAATTCCTTGAGGAAGTACGAGAAAAGACAAAAGGTAATACAGATCAGATGGCAACTTTGTTTGGTAGTGTAGAAGCTCTAAACACAGTAACAGTTCTTGCAACAACAGGTGCAGAAGACTTTGCAAACGCACTAAAATCTATGGAAGTCAGTGCAGGAGCAACAGACCAAGCATTCAACAAAATGAATTAAGGAAGCAAAGATTCATGGGAGGATATGAAAGTATCACTTGAAAACCTTGCCATCACCTTTGGAGAAGTGCTTGCACCAGTATTGATACCGATTGTAAATATGGTCAAAGATTTGATGACATGGCTATCGACACTTGATCCGGTGACAAAAAATATAATCGTAACGATAGGACTCGTACTCGCAAGTATTGGTCCACTTTTAATTATCATTGGAACACTTGCGAGTGCACTATCAAATATCATCGCGATCGCACCACTTGTTGGAACAGCCTTTACGATTATGACTGGACCAGTAGGAATTATCATTATGGCAATCGCAGGACTGATCGCAATTGTAGTGCTACTTGTGAAGAACTGGGATACAGTCAAAGAAACAACAAGCAATATCTTTAATGGTATCAAAGACTTCTTCATAAAATAAGGGATGAAATACTTGCGATACTTGGTGGACCGATAGGAATGATAGTATATTTAATCGTCAACAACTGGGATAAGATAAAGCAAACAACAGCAAATGTATTTACTGCAATAAAAGAATTTATAGTCAATGTGTGGGGTGGGATAAAATCAGCGATTACCACAGCGGTAGACACGATAAAAACAACAGTATTATCGTGGGTAGATAATGTAAAATCAGGAATCACAAACGGATTCGAAACGATGAAAACAAGTATTATCAACATATGGAATGGTATATCGGATGGAATAACAGGAATTGTGGATGGTATTATAGGTACAGTAAAAGGTGTCATAGACTGGGTAGCAAAAGCACTTGACCAAATCAATATATT